>OERW01000050.1_pt1 | contig 64797 bp, 63 predicted proteins | sample 1540091 | NCBI WGS metagenome assembly OERW01 (sample SAMEA3891889, study PRJEB23780) | metagenome | biome: terrestrial biome; feature: animal house; material: Caecal content | place: Italy | collected 2015-05-05 | reverse complement strand
TCTGGCACTCAATACTGTAATATCGCTGGTTAACTTCATAGGGTCTTACCTCCTCGAAAAAAATTTTTAGCGGATAACTACTAAAACTATAATAAAAGCAAGGGAAAGAATTGTCAAGAAAAAATAGCGGAAAACTACTAATCAATATTTTAACCCCTATTGCCGAAAAGAAAATAAGATAGTACAATAATTCATATTTTATAAAGGCAGGTGGTAAAAATGATGGGAGAAACGCTAAAAAAATTAAGAAAAGAAAAAAACCTGTCACAAACAGAAATAGCGAAAATACTGGGAATCCCCCAAAAGACATATAGCGATTATGAAACAGATAAATCAAACCCAAAAGTAGAAACGCTAATAAAATTAGCAGATTTCTATAAAACCTCAACAGACTATTTATTAGGCAGATACAAATAAAAAAGGGCATCAAACGATGCCCTTTTGCTATATAACCGCGCGAATTTAACAAAACACGGTTTCCTTTTGTATAATTGAATATATAGGTTTTACAGATTGCCCTGTTGCATGTTCTGTAAAACCAAACTGCTCTATTGTTCTATACTCCTATTCCGCGTATGTCAACTACAACGATTTCCGGTGGATTAAACAAACGTGGTTTCCAATCGCGTAGTAAGCCTCGTCCAACAATCTCTGTCATTTGACCACAGATGTACTGACCACCAGCATACTGTGGAAACCAGCCTTGATTTGGAGCTATCAGTCCGTTCATCAGATATGGAATACGCCATTGTCCACCATGTGCGTGTCCGCACAAGGTTAGATCAAATGGATGCTTTGCATACTCATTAATATATTCGGGACGATGTGCAAGTAATATTGTAAAGCGTTCTTGTGGCAGATCGTCGAATGATTCGAGGGTTTTCACATATGTATTTCGATCGCCATAGGTTCTTTTTTGGCGATCTCCAACCGATGCCGGATCATCTACACCACAAATCGTTAATGGAATATTTTTAATCAGTATCTCTTCGCTTTCGTTGCGCAACACACGGATGCCATAAGACTCGATCATACGAAAGATACTCTCAGCTTTTCCACTCCAAAATTCATGGTTGCCGGATACGTAATAACATGGCGCAATATCGATTATTTTGGAAAACAACTGTTTGGCTCCGTCCTGCGGATACTTATCATCCACAATGTCGCCGCACAACAGGATCAGATCAGGTTGTTCTCGTTTGACAAAATACAGCAGCTGACTTTGCTCTTTTCCATAGATACAGCTATGCAAGTCGGACAGCATAAGTATACGCAGGTTCTTCCCTTCCGACACTTTGTTGGTCTGGATATTATAGTATCGTGGTGTTAAGCCGCATTGTAATCCGGCAATGCCTACGCCGATAGCACACAGCAATAGCGAATATGCGATTCTCTTTTTTCTTGTCATAGTTACTCCTTTTTAGTTTAGATGAAAAAGGACACAGATAGGCTTTCCTGTCCGTGTCCCCCATTATTTAGTTCATTTGCTGATGTCCATGCACAGCGATCTGTTTGGACTTTATAAACACACTGAGCTTTTTGTATGCTACCATCGTTATGATTGTCAGGATAACACCTTTAATCAGGTTAAACGGTAAAATGCCAATCAGAAGATATGCTGTCATGCCGTTGATTGCTGGATTTACTGCTCGGCACATTTCAAAAATGGCGTCGAGATTCCATCCCATACCGTTGACATAGAACGGAATGATCAGGAAGTAGTTGGTCAACATGCCCATGCAGGCCATTGCCAGAGATCCGCACAGACAACCTACAACCGCCATTTTGCGGGTTTTATGTGCCCGATAAATAAGCACAGCGACGATAACCAAGGTGGACAGCATTAGGAAATCTGCAAGCTCGCCCGACCCTGCCGTTTGGCTCTGCGTTAAATGAATCAAGTCCTTGATACCGATCATTGTAATAGCCGGGCCAATGCCAAAAATAAACGCACCGATCAGCACAACCGCGCCAGAAAGATCAACTTTCAGGAACGGCGGCATGAATGGGATCGGAAACTCAAAATACATCAGAATGGTTGCGATCGCCGCAAAGATCGCAGTATAGGTGATTTTGCTTGCTTTTGTCATTTTGACTGATACTCCTTTTCGGTGTTCTGTCAGAAAAAATGCCCCTGGATTGCTCCAGGGGCGCAGACGTACCGAAATACACCTGTTTCTCTCATCCGGACTATAACCGTCGGTCGGGATTCACACCCGTCATGCCTTGCGGCTCGCAGACTATCGGGCTGTCGCCCGTATACTGCCGGTGGAGACTTTCACTCCGCCCTGAAACAGAACATCATATATTTTCTATGCTTATTATACGAGCAGAATATCATGTTGTCAATCCCCTGCACTAATCTGTTGGATAATCTGTTCAATATCCGCGCGTGTGCCGACTGCATTGATAAACTCCAGAAGGGCGTTTGCGGTCATATGCGCAGGCAGATTAAGTGCATGAAGGACAGCAGCTCGCCGTTTGGCGCTATCAGTCCGGCCCGAGAGCCCCCATTCATAGAAATCCGCTTTGGTGATTACATCATTAGATATAGATGCACTTCCCTCCTGCTCTATTGTTGCACCCGCACGGCGCAGCGCCTGCAAAATCACATCAGGACGCATACCTTCAACACCCAGTTTCCCTTCTTTTGAGCTGTGGCGTTTGCGCCGTTCTTTACCTTGGATATCTGGGATATAAGCTTGTTTGATGCTGCTAGCAGGAAGCGCCCCTTTGAGATAGTTGCGAATAACAAAGCCAGCGCCGTCGCTGTCGGTGAGTAGAATGAGCCCACGTGTTGCTGCAATGCGTCGAAGAAGCCGCAGCTGATCCTTATCGTTAAAGATGCGGAATCCTCCGGTTTCAAGCACAATGGCATCTACGACCTGATGCACTGCGTTAGCGTCATATCGACCTTCGACCAAGATGGCTTCACGTACGCGGATCATTTTCGTCCCTCCTCAGGTGCTGCTATTTGCAGCAGTGCCAATTCTATTTGTTTCTGTCGATCGACTGCACTGCCTTTGAGCGCTGCGTCGGTTTCAGCGCATAGCGAAGCTGCGCGGCGCAGCCATGAGAGAGATACGCGCCGTGCAGCATTTTGCAGCTGACGAGCATAATACGGCGATTTTGAACCGATCATCTCCATGAGTTGTTTTTCTCCGGCTCGCGCTTCTGCACACAGCTTGGCTGCATATAAGCGTTGAATATGACGAGTAATAGTTGTAAAGATCATCACTTCGTTGTTTTTCTGCGCGATCAGCTCACCTACCAATGCAACTGCGCGTGCAAACTTACCCGCAGTGATTGCATCGGTCAGGTCAAACACAACCGCATCCAATACAGGCGAGCAAACTGCGTCGATGTTGTATTTTTTGATCTCGCCGGTCGTGGAATGTGCTGCGGCCTTATCGATCTCTCCTGCGAGGTTGGTCATATCATTGCCGCATAGGAAAATCATGTAGGAGGCATCATCAGGTGCAATCACACGGTCAAGGGCGCGGACACGCCGTTCGATCCATGCAACCAGTTCTTTTTCTTCCATGCGGGAAAACTCAGCAAAGCAAGCACTTTTTTCAAGCTGCTTATATAACTTGGTACGTTTGTCTGGCTTGCCTTCCAGAATATCATAATAGAAGACTAAGCACAAGTAGTCTGGGAGATCAGTCAGCAGCGACGGAAGTTGGTCGGAAAAACCAGCGGGCGGTTTAAAAAGATCAAAATCGGTGACAATGACAAGCTTTTTTTCAGCCATTGCCGGATAGCTGTCAATCGCTTCGCTAAGTTGTTCTGGGGTCAGCCCCTTCCCTTCCAATTCGATCAGATTAAAGTCGGCGAAGGTTGGATCGACTACCTTTTCCCGCAGCTGACGCAGATAGTATTCTTTCAGATAGCTTTCCTCGCCGTAGATCAGGTAAAGCGGTGCAAATGTACCATTTTTCAGGTCACGGATTAATTGCGCCTTCCCTGCGGTGTTCTTTTCTGCGGGCATAAAGGTTCACTCCTTTGGATATTGATGCGTCAGTTCGCCAACGCGATAAGGACTTTCGACTGACAAGCCGTAAAGGCGGCTGGGCAGATCGGTAAAACCAGCCTGAATGACGAGCCGTTCTGCGTCTAATTCTGCAAGCGCTTGTTGTAGAAGTTCTTCGTCCTCCAGATTGCGCTCGGAGAGTACGACTTCAGGCGCGGCAATGGATGTTGTCTCCAAGAACGCTGCAAGCTGCTTTTGAGTTGGGCTGTGCAGTACAAGGGTATGGTCTGCGATTTGTACGCCAAGTTTGCCATCTGTGATAGGAAAGACCGTTAGTGGTACGTCGCCGGCAAAAATCGTCTGTGTTTCCGTAACATCCGCAGCATTTTGCTGTGTGCATAGTGCGAGCAGATCGACATTGTTCTTTGTTTCTTTGCAGCCCGATGGAATCAGGATCTGCCCCACCTCGACCGATTCAAGAAGCGCAGGTAAGTCGCGCGCATGCCCCTTGTCGACAGCAGTCAAAATCAGCGTATCAATACTGGATACACCGTTCATACGCATCCATTCAGAGATCAGATCGGCTGCATTGCGATAACCGCCGTCACCGGCACAGTCTATAAGCGTTGCCTGACGTGTGTCCGAAATCATGATTGCCTGTCCAGAGCCACAGGGCAGATACGTCACGCGGTAACTATGCCGATATTGATAGGCGCTTGCGCTGCTGAAGCCTATGAGCAGCACACAGACAACTGGAAGCACGAATTTCCACCGGATGTGATGTCCCGCAAGCAGCCAAATCAGTACAGTCAGGCCAAAAACAGCGAGTGCAGCTAGACCAAAGCTGTCGCCCCAGTCGACCATGCCGAAAGGGATAGCAGATATACGCTCGCTCACCCATAGAATATACTCTAGCGGTGGTTTGCAAATCGCTGCAAATATTGATATAGCAGGTGGACAAATCGCAGCCGCGATGCACAGCAAAAAGCCCGCAATAAAAGCTACGGCTGTCACGCCGACAACAGCAAGGTTGCTTAAAACCGATAGGATCGAAATATAGCCAAACGAGGCGAGCAGGATAGGAGCTGTGAAAATTGTTGCGCAAATCGTACAGGACAGTGCGCCTGCAACAATAGCTGCCATCCTGCGTACCAGATTAGGAAGATCACGGAACGGATAAAGGATCTTTCGCTGCATCCTGCCTGCAAATAACACAAGTCCGAGTGTTGCTGCAAAAGAAAGCTGCAGGCTGAGACCCGCAATCGCATACGGATTTTGAATAAGCAGCAACAATAGCGCTGCAAATAATGAATTGAGGGTATCGGCTTCACGTTTTGCAACAAAAGCACCGGCAGCGATCAAATACATCACTGCGGCACGGATAACTGACGGCGATGCGCCTGCAATCGGCACGAACATCAGGATGAGCGGAATCGATAGATAAGTGCCGATTCGCCGTCCAAAAAGAAGATAGCAAAATGCAACCAGAAAGCCAACGTGTAAGCCAGACACGGCGACCAGATGGCTTAGTCCTGCGATACGTAAAGAAATGGTATCTGCATCCGTGATACCGGTTTTATCACCGATCAACAGGCCGGTCAGCAATCCGGCTTCTCGTTCCGGCAGAACATCCTCCACCGCGTGTTTACAAAATCGCGCAATACGGTTTGGCAGCCAACGCAGCGAGGTGTTATCTGCCTGCAATACAGTGAAGGAAATTGGTGTGTCATCCTCGGACTCGGTATAGGATGCGGCAATGAAGCATCCGTCTGAAGCCTGATAAGCAGCGCGGTCAAAGCCTTCGGTGTTGCTCGGAAGATAAAAACTGACGTTGACTTTGATACGGTCACCTGCGAGCAGTGGCACATCGGTGAGCGGCAGATAGCAATACATTTTAAAGCTGCGCGGCAGCACATCGTTGTCATCCACCGACAACTTGGCACGCTGACTGTCTTCGTATACAGCAGCATCTTCTAAAACAGTAGCAGTGATTTCAGCATGCTTTCCGTTCAATTCCCGCACAGGTGAAACAAAAACGCGCTGATAGACAGTCACGCCTGTCAATGCGATCGCAGCTGCGGCAAGCATGCAGCATAATGTAAACGGCAGACGGTGTTCGGTCAGTGCACCAGCCAAACCAAGAAAGACGGCAGCGAGCACAAGAGTCAGACTAGGGGTCAAAGATACATCAAAACAGACCGCAGCAAAGATAGCGGCAGCCGCCGCAGGCACTAAATAAACCAGCGGACGTTCATACATTCTGTACTTCTCCCCCTTTTCGGTCTGCATTCTGTGTGAACTTACGATGAGAAAAAAGAAGTGGCAGAAAGCCACTTCTTTTTTTCATATCAGTCCGGCGGCCAAGTCATATCGCGGCCGGAAAGCACATGGAAATGCAGGTGAAATACACTCTGCCCAGCTTGTTCACCAATGTTGGAAACCACACGAAAGCTTTCCATGTTCATGTCCTTTGCGATTTTGGCAATCACTTCAAAGCAATGCGCTACAATCGCACTGTTGGATGCATCCACTGCTGCAACTGATGGAATGTGCTGCTTGGGGATTACGAGAAAGTGCGTCGGAGCCTGCGGGTCGATGTCATAAAAGGCATAGCACTGCTCGTCCTCATAGACCTTTTTCGAGGGGATTTCCCCTGCGACGATTTTACAGAACAGACAATCCTGCATGCAAATCGCTCCTTTCTATGCTTCTACCCTTATTATAGCGGATTTAGAGCAGCGCTTCAACAATATTGTTGACTGCTTCAAGCGTCTCTTCCAGCTTTTCAGGCTGTTTGCCGCCTGCGGTTGCACTGTCCGGACGGCCACCGCCGCCGCCGCCGACCATCTTGGCAACTTCCTTGATAATCTTGCCGGCGTGTGCGCCCTTCTTGACAGCTTCTGCACCACAGACACACAGCAGGTTAACCTTACCGTCGTTAACGGCAGACAGGACGGCAACCATATTGGGTGCTTTTTCCTTGATGTTATCGCCCATCGTGCGAAGGGTCTCGGCAGAAGCGTCTTCAAGCTTGGTAGCGATTACGTTGACGCCCTTAACATCGCGCGCAACATTGAGCAGGTCAACCATCTGGAGCGACGCAACCTTACCATTGAGCTTTTCGACCTTCTTGGTCATTGCACGCAGCTCGCCGACCGTCTGTTCGATCTTGGCGGGCAGTTCATTCGGAGAAGTCTTGAGTGCGGCAGCAGCTTCGCTCAGAATATGCTGGCGCTCGTTGAGGTAAGAGAGAACAGCCTTGCCGGTAACTGCCTCAATGCGGCGTACGCCGGCAGCAACAGATGCTTCGCCGATAATCTTGAACGAACCAGCCTTGGCAGTGTTGTCCAGATGCGTGCCACCGCACAGTTCAATCGAGTCGCCAGCCTGTACCACGCGGACAACCGCGCCATACTTTTCACCAAACAGCGCCATTGCGCCCTTTTTCTTGGCGTCATCGATGGACATTTCCTCGGTGATAACCGGATAACCTGCCAGGATATCTTCATTGACCAGTACTTCCACCTGTGCAAGCTCCTCAGCGGTCAGTGCTGCGAAGTGCGTGAAGTCAAAGCGGATATGGTCGTTAGCAGTGTACGAACCTGCCTGCTCGACGTGGTCGCCCAGCACCGTGCGCAGCGCCTTCTGCAGCAGATGGGTCGAGGTATGCGCGCGGCAGATCGCTTGACGGTATTCTGCATCAACCTTGGCCTGTACCTCATCCTCAACCGAGATCTCGCCCTCGGTCACAACGCCAATGTGCATATACTTGCCATCCTTGGTCTTCTGCACGTCAGACACGGTCACAACGCCGTTTTTGCCTTCCAGAATACCATGGTCGCCGATCTGACCGCCCATTTCCGCATAGAACGGCGTGTGGTCAAGCACAACCGTAATCTTCTCACCCTTGGCAGCCGCACCGGACGGTTCACCCTCGTTGACGATTGCCAGAACCTTGGCTGCCTCGCCCAGAGTCTCGTAACCGTCAAAACGGGTCTTGATCGACTTGTCCAGACCCAGATCCTCGATCTGCCAGCCCAGATCACCCATCTTCTTACGGTCTTCACGCGCACGCTCGCGCTGCTCGTTCATCAGACGGTCAAACTCGTCGCGGTTGGTGGTCATACCCTGCTCCTCGAGGATTTCGAGCGTCAGGTCGATCGGGAAACCATAGGTGTCGTACAGCTGGAATGCGTCCGCTGCAGGCAGCTCCTTGCCGTCTGCTGCCGCAATGCGCTCGTTTAGAATATTCAGGCCGCTGTCGATCGTCTTATTGAAACTGGCCTCTTCGTTTTCAATGACCTTATGGATATACTTCTGCTTCTCAACCAGTTCCGGATATGCGCCGCCGGATTCATTGATGACGGTGGTTGCAATTTCAGACAGGAACGGACGGTCGATGCCGAGCAGCTTGCCATGACGTGCAGCGCGACGCAGCAGGCGGCGCAACACGTAGCCGCGGCCTTCGTTGGACGGGATAACACCGTCGCAGATCATCATAACAGTCGAGCGGATGTGGTCGGTGACAACACGCAGCGAAATATCGGTCTTTTCACTGTCACCGTAGTGCTTGCCTGCAATCTCAGATACCTTGTTTGTGATATTACGAACGGTGTCAACATCAAACAGAGAACCGACGCCCTGCACAACGCAAGCCAGACGCTCTAGACCCATACCGGTGTCGATATTCTTCTGCTTCAGCTCAGTGTAGTTGCCATTGCCGTCGTTGTCGAACTGCGAGAATACGTTGTTCCAGACCTCCATGTAGCGGTCGCAATCGCAGCCAACCGTGCAGCCCGGCTTGCCGCAGCCGTATTCTGGGCCGCGGTCATAGTAGATCTCCGAGCAGGGACCGCAGGGGCCAGAGCCGTGCTCCCAGAAGTTGTCCTCCTTGCCGAAGCGGAAAATGCGCTCGGCCGGGATACCGATATCTTTGTTCCAGATTTCGAACGCTTCCTCGTCATCCTGATAGATCGACGGATACAGGCGGTCAGGATCAATACCAACCCATTCCGGGCTGGTCAGGAATTCCCAGCTCCATGCGATTGCTTCCTTCTTGAAGTAATCACCGAACGAAAAGTTGCCCAGCATTTCAAAAAACGTGCCGTGACGCGCAGTCTTGCCGACGTTTTCAATGTCGCCCGTGCGGATGCACTTCTGGCAGGTGGTTACGCGATGACGCGGCGGCTCCTGCTCACCGGTGAAGTACGGCTTCATAGGCGCCATACCGGAATTGATCAGCAGAAGCGACGGGTCGTTCTGCGGGATGAGCGAAAAGCTCGGCAGGCGAAGATGGCCTTTGGTTTCAAAAAACTTGAGGTACATCTCGCGCAGTTCATTCAAACTTCTGTACTGCATTTTTGTTTATCCTCCAATTAAATATAATTTACAAAATAAAAAATGCCTCCGCCCAAATGTTAGGGGCGAAAGCAAACTTCCACGGTACCACCCTAATCTGCGTCAGAAAAACGCATCTTAGTTGATCGGATATCGCGGATCAGGCGGCCTGCTTTCACAGGCTGCTCGGAAGTGGCTGTTTTCCGGTTCGGCCGAGGGCTTGCACTCTCCCCTCTCGCTGGACGCCGCTGAGCGAAAAACTCGTTTCCTCATTGCATTGCCGTATAAACTTACCTATAAAATTATATCATTATTTACCCGTTTGTCAACAGAAAAACCGGCCAAACGGCCGGCTTTTCGGGAGAGAGAAAGAGAAATATTCAAGATTCAGCGAGCTCATCCTGCCGGGTAACTTTTTTGACCCATTTCCAGCTGCGCAGCCGGATGACAACGGGGATCGCTTTATACAGCTGGTCCCATTTGAGCAGGAAAAACACGACAACGGGTGAACAGTGCCACCAAAACGCAGCCATTGCGGATAGCGGAACAATAATCAGCCACATACTGATCAAATTCATTTTGGCACTGAATGAGGTATCTCCACCGCCGCGGATAATGCCATTATCGCAAGCCATTTGGTAGGATGTGCCGACAGTGGTAATTGCCAACACCAGCATGAATTGCATGGAATATTGATATGCCTGATCGGTCAACGAGCCGCCAAACAGATAAAGGATCGGTGTGCGCAGGGCGAAAATCAAAAAGCCTGAGCATAAGCCAATCGTCAGGAATAACACCTGAAGTGTGCAGACCAACGGACGCAGGCGCTGCTCGTTGCCCTCGCCGATGGTGCGACCAACAACAATACCGGATGCGGATGCTGCGCCATACGCTACAACGGATAGCACCTGATAGACCTGTACTGCAATCGCGTTGGCGGCAGTCACGTCCCCGCCCAGGTGACCAAGAATACCGGTTTGTACCATCTGTGCCACGCCCCACAGTGCTTGGTTAATCAGCACGGGTGAGGAGACACGACCGTAGTCCCGGATATAGCTGGTATCGATATGCAACAGCTTTTTGAGCGTCAGATTGAGTTTGCGCTCTTTAAATTTAAGATAATAGATTACGATTAACAGTTCTACGCAGCGGGAGACCAACGTGGCAATAGCTGCACCCCGCACCCCCAGCTCCGGAAAACCGAGATTGCCGTAAATCAGGCAGTAGTTTAGGCATACGTTGATTACCAATGTAGAGCCGGAAATGATGTAACCGATTTTAACAATGCCGATTGATCGCAGGGATGCAACCAAAATATTGGTCACAGTGAATAGAATGTATGTAAAACAGATAATTTGAAAATATTGTTCACCCTGTGCGATTACGGCTGCATCATTGGATAAAAGAGAAAGGAGCTGTGTTGGTAAAAACAAGACGATGACAAACATCAGAATGGCGAGTGCGCCTCCAAAGCGGAGAGCTACGCCGATAATATGAGGGATAGGGTTCAGCTTGTTTTTCCCACAATATTGTGATCCAAGCACCACGGCACCTTCGCCTGCACCGACAACCAACATCTGCAATAAAAACTGCACTTGATTGCATAGGCTGACACCTCCCATGGCATTTTGGCTATATCGGCCAAGCATGAGTGTGTCCATCATGTTAACACCGTAGGTTAACAGATTTTGCAGAGCAAGAGATAGCGCTAAAGCCATAAAGGATTTATAAAATGTCTTTTCTCTAATCAATTAAAACACCTTTAAAAGAGTACTTATTAAGAAAATATCAGTTGCATTTTCTTGCTGATGTAAGCATATAGGAAATAATGTGTATTTGCAATTATAAAACGCTGCAATTTATTTATGTTTTGTGCTATCATAAAAGATGGGGTGATATCAGTGAAAGTGACAAATGAGCCGGGCGTATTGCTGCGCTCTGAACGCTTTTTTTCTACGCCGTCTGCGACTGCTCGTAACCTGTTTTTTTATGTGACCCGTGTAGGACATTATTATTATGATGAACGATATAATTTCCTTGATAACTGCGATACAGCATTGCAGGAAAGCCATAAGAATTTTTTTCTTGCCTATGTGCGTTCAGGAACGCTATTCTTTCAGACAACACAAGTCTTTTCTGCTGAACGTGGACAAGTTGCCCTGATTGATTGCCATAAGCCGCATCGCTTCTATACGACAGGACCGGCGGAAGCGATGTGGATACACTTTGATGGATCAAATGCGGCAGCATTCTTCCAGCAAATCATAGGTTTTCGAGGTGGGCGGCAAACTTTTACTCCCCCGCCGGACAGCCGCATCGAACAGGAAATAGCGCAGATCATTACTGGTTTACGCAGCACACGCAGCAGCGAAGTGGATTGCTCGCAGCGTATTTATCGTATACTGTGCGCTCTATTGTTCCCATATGCGCAAACACATACAGTCGCGTCGGACAGCACCATTGCCCGTGCAGTGCACTATATTGATGCACATTTATTTGAACCATTATCGGTTCATCAAATCGCCTCGGAGGTCAACCTCAGTCCCTCGCATTTTTCTCGCGTGTTTCGGAGCACAACTGGTTTTTCGCCACACGAGTACATCATGCTGCATCGTATAGATGAAGCGAAGGCGCTGCTGCAATCGACGGCTTTGTCGGTCAAAGAAATCGCATTTCAGGTCGGTTACAAAAGTGAGGTTAACTTTATTATGGCCTTTACCGATAAAACCGGCTTGTCCCCTACGCAGTTCCGCAAGAATATTCTATAATTATCAATATTTTGTATGAGGTATTGTGCTTGACAGAGTAAAATTTTTTCGATAATTTGTATATATACGATATATACAATGAATCTTCGAATTTTCTTGACAAAACGTTGCTTAAATTGTAATATTTGTATTATATCATTCACACAATAGAGGAGGAAACGTTATGAAATGGAAAAGGACACTGGCATCGGTTTTGACGGCAGCTATGGTGGTTACATCACTTCCAACGGCATTGGCTGTACAGGACGAAAATCGGCCTGCAACGCGTGCAGAGGTCTGTGATATGTTGCTGGAGGCAGCGGATGACTATAATCCAGGGGTGCAGGCTTCGGATATCATGCAAGGTTATCCGGATGGTGAACTGCACGAGGATAATCCTGTTACACGTGCTGAAGCACTTGTTATGTTGCAGCGAGCATTTGATGGATTGCCGACACCCACTGGTGATAATGAACGGAAAGGGTATGCTGCTACGAATTTCACAGATGTACCTGCTTGGGCACAGGAAGAATTAGCAGATGTCTTTTCTTCCGGTATTGTTGCAGGAACTTCGGATACCACTTTCTCTCCGCAGGAAAATGTTACGATTGCGCAAATGAAGCTATTCCTGCAGCGTGTTTACGCTTTGTTTGGATCAAACTTGAAGGATGATTTTTATGCCACTGTCAATAAGACTTGGCTGGATGCTTCTGAGCTTTCGCCAGGACGAAGCTCTTCAGGCACCTTGTATGATTTGATGTATGAGACTGAGCCTCTCACCAAACTGATTGAGCAGGTTGTTTCCAATCCGGTTGGCGAAGACGCTGCACGTATTTCTGCTTTGTATAATAACATCCTTGATTGGGACGCGCGGAACGCTGCAGGTATTGAACCGATCCGCTCTTATCTGGAGGCTGCGGAGGCTGCGCAAAGTGTAGATGAAGTTATGGCTGTCAAAAAACAGATTGCCTCGGATTTAGGCGGCAATCTACTGGTTGGCTTCACGCTTTCTGCTGACGCAAAAGACAGCACGCGCTACACGGTCGGCTTCTCTCCCCTGTCGCCATCTCTGACCAAGGAGATTTATGCTGCGGACAGCGGCAGCCAAAAGGGTGCATACCTGACGTATATGCAGACACTATTCCAGCTTGGTGGTGCTGATGCACAGAGTGCGCAAGAAGATGCCCTCCGGGTTTGGAACATGGAAAAAGAACTTTCTGTACATGCGCTCGAGCAGCAGGAATACAGTGATGTAGATAAAATCTATAATGTGTATACGATGGATCAGCTCAAAGCGCTGTTCCCCACACTTGATCTGGATGATATGTATGCACAAACCGGCCTTGCACGTTCGGATGAACAAATCATTGTTTCTGACACCGGACTGCTCGAAGCGTCGCCTAAATACTTCACGGAAGAACATTTGGATGACCTGAAAGCTTATCTGCGGTTGACTATCTTTGCAGGATATGGCGGATTTCTTAGTCGCGACTTTCAGGATGCCGCAGACGCCTATCAGCAGGCGTTCCTCGGGGTTTCCGGTACACTAAGCGATGAAGAGAACGCAACGCAAATGGTACAGTACTATCTGTCCGATGAACTCGGCCGCCTGTATGCTGAAGCATACTTCTCGCCTGAGGCAAAAGCGGATGTAGAGGATATGGTGCAGGACTTCATTGAGATCTATAAGGGTCGCATCCGTGACCTTGACTGGATGAGCGAGACGACAAAACAGAAAGCCATCGAAAAACTGGATGCCATGCGCGTTAAAGTTGGTTATCCGGATGACGGAAAATGGAACGACTATTTCAAGGGAGTCACCCTTAGAACCGCTGCACAGGGTGGCAGTTATTTTGATAATTTTGTTACCATGTCTAAGGCACAGCAGAAAATGATGATCGAGTGGCAAAATAAGCCGGTCAATAAGGATTTATGGGGAATTGCTGTATACACAGTCAACGCCATATATAATGCTACCAACAATGAAATTGTTTTTCCGGCCGGCATCCTGCAGGCGCCGATGTACTACGTTACTGCACCGCGCGAGCAAAACTTGGGCAGCATCGGCTACGTGATTGCACATGAGATTACGCACGCGTTTGATAATAACGGTGCAAAATTTGATAAAAATGGTAATGCCACAGACTGGTGGACAGCTGAGGACTATGCAGCTTTCCAGCAGCTGTGTGACGAAGTGGTGGCTTATTATGATGGTGTGGAAGCAGCGCCGGGTATTACCTGCAATGGTACACTGACGCTGAGCGAAAACATTGCGGATTTGGGAGCGGCACAGTGCATTTTGACGGCTGCCCAACGCGAAGAAGACCCGGATCTTACGCTGCTGTTTACTTCAATGGCAAAGACCTGGTGCTCGACCATGACGCGCGATACTGCGGTATACTATGCTACGATCGATGTACATGCGCAAGACAAGCTGCGCGCGAATCGTGTACTGCAATCTATGGACGAATTTTACGATACCTTTGATATCCAGCCAGGAGACGGCATGTATATCGCACCAGAAAATCGAGTTTCTATCTGGTAAGAATAATATAACGAAATACGCCGCAGAACGTAATGTTCTGCGGCGTATTATTTTAGAGATCAGGAAGCAATAATCACACGGATTTTGCCGCCGTCCTCAGCGGATTTGTTCGCATACAGTCGGAAAGAAGTATAGTTTGCACGGGCACTTTGCAGTGAAATAAATTCATTCCGCGCAGTAACATATACTCCAATATTATCGGCAAGCGCGTAATACCCATCCTTGGTTTTTACACCGGTTGTGCCGTCAAATGCAGAAAGTTCGACCGTATCAACTAGGGTCAATTTTTGCGTTGACAGCGAAGTATTAACAACATTTTCATTGGTTGAATATCCCTTCGGAATGCCAACAGGTGTACCGCTTGTGAGACCGGAAAGCGAGAGAACACGATAGGGTAACTCATCGGTTTTAGAACCATCCCAATACTTAAGACGGATATGATAGGTTACATTGCTATTCTCATCGTCCTCATCACCGCGCTTTTCCCCATACGCAATGCCATAAGTCCAGCTTTCACCGGTCACATCTCCCAGTATGATGCAAACGACTGTACCGGCGCTGTCGGTCACGGTATAGCGGATCTGGTTGGACGGAACCGTCGTCTGCACGATATCCGAAGTCTGGATGGTACACAGCGGCGCACCCGACAGCACTTCCTCATATATCTGTGCTTGCGGAGAAACCAGACGGTCGCCAAGCTTCCCTTCTTCAATCGACCAGTTGCCGGAAACCTTGCCTGACAGCGTGCGCTGGGTCAAATATGCCTTACCGCTGGAATCCTGGCTGACTGTAACCAGTCGGCCCTGCAGGCTGCTGAGATCCTTTTCTGAGGTTACAGTGAGGTCACGCAGCGTCAAACCGTTGATTAGAGAGACTGTTGCAGTCGATTCTTTGACCGCTGTTACAATGCCCTGCATATCTGCGCTTACCACACTCTTGGGATATGCGGCTACAACTTCCTTATCGGTGTTGAACAGCAGCGTGATATAGTCGCCCAATTTGAGGTCTGCAAAGCTTGCCGCTGCAGTATCCGAAATCGCATAGGACGTGCCATACATCTCGATGGACTGCGGATAAGCTATGGTAGGTGTTCCGCTTTCATAACGGCCACTCAACTTGGTATCGGATACGATCGCTTTATGATTGGCTGCATCCAGCGTGATGACATCGTATTTCTTCAACTTAGTCGAATCAATTACAACGCCGTTCTTCACAATGGTATACCCTTCCGGAACATTTGCAGAGGTTGAGGTACCATATACGAACGAATGCATGCTAGAGCTGCTCACCTTAGGCAGAACAGCCATCAGTTCAAGCGTACCGTATGTGTCGTAATAGCACGTCAGTGTATCGCCTGCCTGGATACCAGCCCAGCTTTCTGCGAAGGTGCTAAGTTTCCAGTCCTCACGGGAAATATAAAGCTTTGTGTTGCGATCCGGTCGGAGCGTACGTTCTTTCGTTTCAATGCGATCCGCAGAAACGGAAGTAACCTCATAGGATTCCGTCTCACCATCGCCAGGAACAACACCGACTACGGCTTTATCGTCTTTGCCAATAACAAGTGTGCCGCGCACGCCGATCAGGCTCTTGTCCAGTGTACCTGCAGTTTTGCGCGGGGTTTCTGTTGTTGTGCCATCTTCATAGAAGATAGCTTCGTTTGCAGCAAGCGAAGCGTCAGTTTCACTTGTTTCCAGCAGGATGCCATTTTCGATCGTCGAGGAAGCAACCTTGTTGAGCAAAAGTCCGCCTTCCTCGCCCTTGAGCGGCGTCCCCAAAGTATTGAGCAGCATGATTGCAGCATTGGCGCGTGTAACTGTGGATTTGGCGTCCGTAATCGTGATGCCTTCTGTCAGTCCAAGCGCTTGTGCGCGCGCTACGTAATCCGCAGGCCAAAACGGACCAACGTCTGCTTCGGTATATCCGAGCATGCGCAGCAGCATCGTGCAAGCTTCACCAAAATTCACCGCTTTGTCCGGTCCGAATGTACCGTCTGCGTAACCGCGGATAATAGCTTGTTCTTTCAAGTCAGGATGGCGCACAGCTGCATTGATATATTGTGCAGCCCAGTGTGTGCTTTTCACATCAGGAAAGATAGTATAGCTGCCATAGGCGCTGACATCAGAAAATCCGAGCGCCGTTACAGCCAACTTACAGAATTGTGCGCGTGTCAACGCAGTATTCGGAGAAAAAGTATTCTCGCCGGTGCCTTCCATAATACCAAGCGCACTTAACACGGAAGCGGTCTGTGCCACGCAGCTGTCTGATATATCGGAAAACGCAGCAGACGTGGGCACAATCGCCATCAAAGATACCAGAAGTATACATATAAAGCGTTTTTTCATTTGTCCTACCTCGATTTATTGCGTACGCAGCGCGTCAACCGGCTGCAGGTTGGAAGCCTTGTTTGCGGGATACAGGCCGAAGATGATACCAAGCAGTGCAGAAAACAGAAATGCGCCAATAATTAATCCAAAGGATGGCAGCACTGTGAATTGTTCAACGCTTGGCATGAAGCTATTCTGCATTTGTTGCATGAGCAATAGATTGCCAAGGATTGCGGATAAGAAACACCCCAACACAATGCCTATTAATCCGCCAAAACAACTAACAACAGCCGCCTCAACCAAGAACTGCCCGATGATATCACGTTTACGTGCGCCGATTGCCATACGAATACCGATTTCACGTGTGCGTTCCGTAACCGAAACCAACATAATATTCATAATGCCAATGCCGCCGACAAGCAGCGAAATACCGGCGATACCGCCGCCAATCATCGCATACATATTGGAAGAAGCTTCGGATTGCTCCTGCCATTGGCTGTTGGAATAGGCGCTGAAATAGCCACCACCGGATTCACAGCGGCTCTGCATGAACTCCGGCAGCAGAGTATCGGTCAAATCTGCGATATCCTCCTTAGAGGCTGCCTTGATGACATATTGTTTATCCGACATACCACTCATACTCATCATGCTGTTTTGGAGCGTATATGGGAATACAATCAGCTGATCTTCGGTGTTAAGCTTACCTTCAAATTTTCCGGTATATACACCGATGACTTCATAGCTCTTTCCGCCAATGCGCAGCTTCTGGCCTAACGGGCTCATGGCTCCAAAAAAGTATTTTTGGATGGTTTCTCCAATAACGCAGACACGCGCACGGTTATCACAGTCTGCCTTGGATAGGTCACGCCCGATCGAAATAGTGTGGCTGGTGACTTCACCATAATCTTGGTTGCCAAAGTACATGTAGGTATAGCCATTTTCATTGGACAACTTCTGGCTGCGGTATTGGATACCATTGCTCTGCCAGTCATAATACCGGCTTTGCGGAGACCAAGCTGCAATCTTATCAGCCAACTCCGTGTCGAGATACTCCTCGAAATCTTGCCAATCGCGGGTTTTCGCACCATTACCAGATACATCAATACGATTGACACCCATCGCCTCGTACTGCAGGCGCTGCAGTTTTGTACCGCCTTGGATATAGGCGACGATTGCAATGACCGATGCAACACCGATGATGATACCAAGCATCGTCAGAATCGACCGAACTTTGTTATTCATGATAGACTTGCAGGCCATACGGATGGTTTGAAGCCAGTTCATGCATCCACCCCTTTCTGTACCGGTGCATCGGAAATAATCCGGCCGTCCTGAATGGTAACAATACGTTTAGCCATCTGTGCAAGGTGGTTATCATGTGTAATCAGGATAATAGATGTACCCTGCTCATTAAGCTGCTGTAGTAGCTGCATGATTTCCAGACCGGAAGCAGAATCCAGATTGCCCGTCGGTTCGTCGGCCATAATGATTGGTGGGCGCGCAGCGACTGCGCGAGCGATTGCTACACGCTGCTGCTGACCGCCGGACATTTCACCGGGACGATGATCCATACGTTTTTCCAGACCAACAGAAATCAATGCCTCTGTCGCAAGCTTCCGTCTCTCCTCCCGTGGCATACCGCGATAGATTAAGGGGAGTTCAACGTTTTCCAATGCTGTTAACGCAGGAATCAGATTAAATCCCTGAAAGATAAAGCCGATTTCACGGTTACGAATTCCTGATAGTACGGCAGGCTTTAATTCGCTGACAGGTTGCCCATTCAGGAAATAGGAACCGTAGGTGGGAATATCCAGACAGCCTAGGATGTTCATCAGCGTCGATTTTCCCGAGCCGGACTGTCCGAGAATACAGACGAATTCACCCCACGCAATTTCAAGCGAAATGTTATCCAGTGCCCGGACTTCGTTCTCCCTTCCCTCGTTGTATATTTTACTCATCTGCTGGACGTCAACCAGCAGAGCAGAACGCTCTTCGGCTTCCTCTGCAATTTCGATTTCCTGCTCCGGCTCAACGGGCTGCGTTATATCCTTAGGCGCTTTTTTCTTAAACATAGCGCCCTCCTCATCCTACGATGGCGCCGCCGTCCATGCTCATGCCCATATCGGCATACATATCCTGCGGCCCGGCAAGATAAACTGTCGTTCCTTCATCGATACCCCAGAGGATTTCTGTATTGGTCGAGTCGGAAATGCCAATTTCGACGGGAACAAGCTGGAACTCCGGCGGAATACCTTCCGTACCCTCCGGAATTGGAAGCGTTTCAGAGAACGGAATCTCTTCACCGTTTTCGTCAGTCAGGGGCTTTGCAAAAACCGCTGTTCCGTTTTCGGTATTAACAATAGCGCGCGAGGGCACCATCAGGCAATCCATCGAAGAAGCAGTTGTGATTTGATAATCGACCATCATGCCGCTATAAATGGACTGGCCCTCAATGGGGTCGATGGCGATAACAGCACGGAAGGTCGGCATGCTCCCCTGCCCACCGCTGGAATCCTGTGTCGGTTCCAGTGCAACAGAGTCAACCATGCCGGTCAATGTCAGCTGCGAGCCATCGTAGTTATACATGTTCATCGTTGCAAACTGACCAGACTGTACGGCGCCTACGTCGGTGGAAAGGATGTCGGCATTGACAACGATATCGGTCAGGTCTGCAACAACGACGAGCGGCTCTGTGCCGGCAACTTCCTGATCCTCGACTGCGTTGAGACTTACAACCACACCATCAATCGGGGATTCAACGGCAGCATTTTCAATCAGCTTTTTCAGATCAGTAATCTGCTTTTGCTTATCCGTAACCTGTTTTTGCGCTGAGGTGACACCATTTCGAGCAGTGTTAACACCGTTTTGTGCAGCTGTTACGTCCTGCTGCGCGGTGTCGCTGGACAGACGCATAATGGTTGCACCACTGCTGTAATTATAGTAGTCAATTCCGTTAACCGTAGTAATTTCACCGCCGACCTGCACGGTTACTGCTTCTTCCCGGCTATACGCCAGCGTGCCGGATTCTGCAGGATAGACTGTGCCATCAGACGAAGTGGAAACGGTTGCCGTTGCAGTCATACCTTTCGTCAGCGTACCCGGATTGTTGAGAGTGATTTCTACGCGGAACATCTTAACGCCATCCGCAGAGATTTTCTCGGATTGCTCAACCGAAGAAACCGTTCCAGTTACTTCACTCATGGCAGATGGAATCGAAACAGTTGCCGTTTGGCCGGATTTAATCGCATTGCGATAAGCAGTACCGAAATAGAGAGACAGCTTCATTTTGCTGTCATCGACCATATAGCCGATCACTTCGCCTTCGCTGACCTGCTGGCCAACGCGATAGGAAGTCTCGTTGCCCTCCGAATCGGATGCAGGGATGATTCTGCCGGTGAATGGTGCGGTAACACTCAGTTTTTTGAGTTTGTTCTGTGCAGCGGTCAACGTGCTCTGCGCAGCAGTAACTTCTGCCTTGGCGTCATTTACAGCACGCTGCAGGTCAGCAAGCTCGTTCTGCGCAGTTTGCAATTCTTTTCGGGTTTCAGTTGGATCGACAACAACAAGCTTATCGCCCTTTTTGACTTCGTCACCGACTTCAACGGAAACACTGGTAACCTTACCCTTTAAGTCGCGACCAAGTTCTTCACGCTTTTTTGCTGCGGTAACACCGCTGCCTTCGATGTATGTCTCCAGCATGCCGCGTGTTGCGACAGCTGTTGTTTCGCCCTCAACCTGTGTACCCGCATCACGTGTTTTCCATACAAGGAAAATACCCGCTGCAATTATCAATACCAATACCGCAATGCCGATACCAATACGTACCCCTTTTTTCAAACGAGGCTTTTTCTTGTTCATTTTATCCGCATATTTATTGCGCTTAGGCATGGTAGCTGGTGCTTCCGTTGCGGCGACTGTTTCCGGCGACACCTGACCGCCTACCGGATCTATTGCTTTTTCGGCTTCTGCCTTTGCAGCCTGCGCGGCCGCTGAAATTTTACTGCCTGATTTGGCAACGTGTGCGCCTCCTTTGGCAGGCGTCTGCGGTTTCTGCTTGTTTTCCATGCTCATGACTGGTGATCCTTTCTTTACTCTATCCTTGTGGTGCCTCGCTGCTCTTTATATGTATCAGCAGCATCGTTTATCCAGCGTCCCCAAAAGGCATGTATTTTTTGCGGAAGCTGATCCAGTGTGCCGTCGTTGAGCAGTATGCCGTCATAATCATATGCGTCCACACTATCATCCGAGCGGTTGCCCAGCGCCCCACGCGCTTGTTCCGATGCTAGCCAGCGCACGAGTACTGCATGACAGTTCGTACCGACAGCTTGCCGGAACCGTTTGATTTCCTCTAGTTCACGGATGTGGACAAACGATAGCCCGGCATCACTTTGCTGAAATACAGCATGGTGTTCTATACAGCAGCGAAACAGTAGATCCGTTAAACGAAGTGCAAACCTCTTTCAGTTACGATAGAAGTTGTCGGACTGAGGGAGTTTTGCCACTGATAACAAAACATGCTGTTGTATTCAACAAACGCTCCTCTATCAGGACACTTTAACTAGTATATATTATCACAAGATATTGCGGCTTGCAAGCAAATGCAGTTCCAATATATCCAAATTTTCATCAAAAAGCCCGCCGTTTGAAAACGGCGGGCCGCAAATTTACTTTTCAGGCTTTGGCTCGGTCATAACTTCTTTAAAAGAGGTAGCAAGACCGGCAAGGCTTTGAATTTCGCTGGGAATGATGATCTTAGTGGATTTGCCGTCCGCGGCGGCAGTGAACGCTTCGAGCGATTTCAGTTTGATGACCTGTTCAGTCGGTGCAGCCTGATTGAGCATCGCAATCGAATCTGCCAGCGCCTTCTGTACAGTGAGCAGCGCTTCTGCTTCACCTTCCGCTTCCTTGATTTTCGCCTGGCGCGTTGCTTCCGCGCGCAATACCATAGATTCCTTTTCACCCTCGGCTACCAGTATTGCAGACTGCTTTTTGCCTTCTGCAACAAGAATGGCTTCACGGCGTTCGCGCTCTGCCTTCATCTGCTTTTCCATCGATTCCTGAATAGCAGCTGGCGGAATGATATTCTTCAGCTCAACACGATTAACCTTAATGCCCCAAGCATCCGTAGCTTCATCGAGGATAGCGCGCATTTTAGTATTAATAATATCGCGGCTCGTCAACGTCTGATCCAGTTCAAGGTCACCGATGATATTTCGCAGTGTGGTTGCCGTCAGGTTTTCGATCGCAGCCATCGGACTTTCAATGCCATAGGTGAACAGCTTGGGATCGGTGATCTGGAAATAGACAACCGTGTCGATCTGCATGGTAACATTATCTTCCGTGATGACAGGCTGCGGCGGAAAGTCAACAACCTGCTCCTTTAAGGTTACGCGACGGGCAATGCGCTCAAACAACGGCACCTTGATATGCAGGCCGGTGTTCCAGGTGCACTTGTACGTGCCCAGACGTTCGACGATATACGCTTTAGCCTGCGGCACAATAACAATATTGCTGGCCAGAAAAGCGATCAGCAGGATAGCCAGAACGATCCAAAGCCCATAAATCAAAAACGGAATTGGCATATAAATTCTCCTTTTCTACTAAATTAACCTACCTTTTTCACCACGGCTTTGACACCGCGGATTGCGACAACTGTAACGGTTTCCCCAACAGCAATGACTTCGTTTTCTTCGCTGCGTGCACTCCAAACCGCTCCTAATACTTTGACTGCACCGGTTTCATGTATATTATCGATTGGTTCTGTGACAACTGCGGTTTCTCCAATGATGCGATCTGCGTTTGTCGGCTCGTTTTTCGTTTTGAGAAACCTGCGACAAAATGGACGTACCAAAATAAGCAAAGCCGCCGAAAATAATACAAAGATAATCAGCTGTGTCGGAACACTGAGCGACATGCTTGCTGCAATCAATGCAGCCACACCGCCGACAGCAAACCATATTGCTGACAAATCCAGTGTAAATGCTTCGACTGCCACGCACAAAATGATAACAGCAACCCAGATATACAGGCAGTTGATGCCAAACAGCATAATTCAGATCCCTCCTTTGGAAACAGTATAGCATGCCCCTAAAGAAAAGTACAGTAAAACAGTTGTTACTATTGCATGCAGGAGGAAAAGATGGAGTCAACCGTTATTCTTATCCCGGCTCATTGATATAGCGCAGGCGTTGAAGAAATTCCTTGTTTTCTGTTTTTTCACAGATTGCATCAATGCCAGACGAAATCACCCAGACTGCCATACCACGGCGCGCGCAGGTTACAAGCATGTTAATAATCATTTCATGGTGGGAGGATTCTTGACCTGCAAACGGGAAAAAACAAATGAGCAGTCGCGGGTTAATGCAATACCATTTATAATAGGAAAAACGAAGACGTTGCGGCAAAGGCCATTCACACAGAGGCTGGAGCAACGCTTCCCTGCTGAACCACTGACAGGCTTCGTCTAATATGTTTTCCACCATTTTTCGTCGGATGAGTTTTCGCCCCGCTTTGGGCAACAGACAGGTGCTCAGGTTGTCAAGCGCGGTCAAGTTATCAAACAATACGTCACTCGGTCGGTCAGGTCGGTCGATTTGAATGCCGATGCGCGCACCAATCAGACGAATAAGTTCATTGTGTGTGTATTGTTTCCCGTCAAGACGGAATATACCAGATTCCCAGCTTTGTTCATCAAGAAAACATGCTCGGATACGGGAAACGGTATTGTAGTTTTCATCGCGTAAAAAAGCGATTTCCCCACTGCGGATCTGAAAATTCAGTGGAGCCATGGACGGAAATGTCAGTCCGGATACTTGTAAAATGACTTTTTCACTGCCCGACGATGTTCCGCGTACTGTCGGCGCCTGCCGGCTTTTCCATCCCAGTATTTCGTACAAACGGTCATCATATTCCTCGGGATACAAATGGTAACAGGTTCGACGGTTTTTGATGACATCAATTCTGTTGGCATAGCGATACATGAATTCTTCGTCCATATCAAACAGCAAGGCTGCAGTTCCCTGCCGCAGCAACAGCTGAACACATTGCATCAATCGGTCAACATCCCGACGGCGCAGAATTTCCGTTAAGCGATCAAGTGCAAACAGCTCACATCTGATGAACCAAACACGAAATATCGCCAAACGATAGTAATCCAGCAAAGAAAGAGCAGACAATTTTGAGTCGAGTGATATATTTAGCCCCATCTGCTGGAGCATGCACATGGATTCTGTCGATTGTAACCGTTGCTTTGCTGCAGCCTTCTCGCGATGGCAAGCAGGCTTCCCCAGCGCAATGAGAAAATCCCATGCAGTCAATTCAGTGGAGTGGAAGCGGTATTTGTCAATGACAATAGTGTTTTGCCCAATCCACTTTGCAAGCTCCATGGAGCCGGCACGCTGACCGCAAAGAAAAACCTTGCCGCTTTTTATATGTGAATAGCGTTTGAAGATATCAAGATAAGCTGTGCCGGAGGTTAGGTGTTCATCAACATAGATACCGATACATTCGCCGCGCGCCACAGAGATATCGAACGAGTAGTCCGCACCATCGCTCTGGAAAAGGCCATTTTCCACGCGGATCAGTTCTTCTTTCATGTTCCGTCAATCCTCCTGCAACAGCAACGGAAGTGTGACGCAACACTCTGTGCCAACACCAGCTGCACTGAATATCCGCAATCCATAGTTTTCACCGAACATAAGTCGAATTCGGCTGTTTACATTACGCAATGCAATACCGCCCCGTGGCTGCACAGCACTGGCTATACCAGTTTCACCAGCAAATTGTGCATTGAGGTGCGCAACCTGTTCTTCGCTCATGCCAACTCCATCATCTCGCACGCGCAGAAATAGCGTCTGTTTGCTGTTTTCTACAATGATACGCACGGTACCATGCTCGATTTTCCCTTCCAAGCCATGCGAAACCGCATTTTCTACGAGTGGTTGTAAGATCAATTTCGGCATACGCGCTTCAAGAAGGGCTTCATTTTCCATTTCCAGTTCTAAAGATAGTTTGTCGCCAAAACGGCAGCGTTGAATGGTAAAATAATTTTCCGCATTGTCTAGTTCATCAGAAAAAGTCACATATTCCTGCACATTGGAAATTGTATATCGAAAAAACGTAGCAAGCGCTTCTGTGGTCTCAGCAATTTCCTCGCAGTCAGCCAGCAATGCGTCCGAACGGATCGCTTCAAGTGCATTATATAAAAAATGGGGGTTGATTTGGTTTTGCAATGCGAGATATTCCGCCTGTTTTTGCTGCAGACGTGTTATCTCTTCACTATGAAGACGCTGTTCGAGATCGCTGAAAAAAGCATGTAGATATGGGCTGCGGCTCCAGTCTGCTTGCAAAACGGTCTCGGGATTGTTGTCGTTCCGATAACGTCGCAGCGTTTTCCATAGCTTCCAGCCTGTTGCGAGCCACATAACATCACCTACCTGTACAGCTTTTTATAATCGGATGGGCTGACACCAGTTGTTTTTTTGAATAATCGAGAGAAATATTTTAAATCACGGTAACCTACCTGCTCTGCTACATCTTGGATTGATAAATCGTCAGAACATAATAACTCCTTGGATTTATTAATGCGCAGCTCCGTCAGATAATCCATAAAATTCTGACCGGTTTCCTTTTTGAACAGCACGGAAAAATAGGTAGCGTTAAAACCAACTGCACTGCTGACGTCTTCAAGGCGCAACGCCTGCTGATAGTGCTGCTGCATGTAGCGTTTTGCTTCGGTAATCGGACGGGTTTCCCGCTGTGCTTTTTCTTTTCCGAGCCGTTGGATTTGCTGTCGAATTTCTTGCTCTAATAAGCGGAAAACATCCTGTGGACCTGCACAGCGCCAAAATTGTTCTTCTGCATTATCACGGAAGTGTTCTTCCACGATTCCGTTTTGCTGCAAGCCGTACACACTGGCCTGCAAAATCTGTCGGAACCAGTCTTCGAGCATCTGTCCGTTGAGCGGGCGATGAGACAAAATATTTCGGTAGCTGTCTTCAAGCTCCTGCATAAAACGCTCTTCGTCCAAATATTCTGATGCCTCCTGGAAGCGCTTTTTTTGCGCGTTATCCATTTGGAATCGTTCGTCAAATGCAGTTTTATCATTCTCCGCATCCCGCCAGGGCTGCACCCTGCACAGCCGGTCGCGGCATAACCAAAGCGCCTCCCGCAATGAATGACTTAACTGCTCCGGCTGTTCCTTGCGACTGCCAAGGCAAACCGTACACCGGATGTCTCCAAACAAATCACGCTGCTTTTCTATCTCTTTGCGGATTTTTGTAAAGCATTGCTTGAGATCCAGCATTTGATAATCCGGCAGATACAGCAGTATTGCCACACCTTCTTGACGCACAGCAACTGCATATGTATCTGTAAGCCTTCCTATCTCACGGCGCACAGTTTCCACAGCATGCCTCATCAGAATAGGATAACCGTTCTGGAAATGCGCAATATTCACAATGTCAGGTTTTACTAAGGCGACAAAATAATTTCCCCTACCAAAAGAGAACCCAAACTCCTTTTCCGCCTGAGCAGCGGTCAGGAATGGACTTTGTCGTTCTGCAGCGTCAAACAATGCGTCGATCAACAATTCCTGTCGGCGCTCCCCGCTTTTTTTCAGCTGAAGCTCTAAGGCAGCCTCTTCCCCCAGCTTATCCTTGAGCCGCAGCAGAATTGCACTAAGCTCTTCCTGCTTCAATGGCTTTAGTAAATAGTCTTCTACACCGTATTTGAGTGCGCTCTGCGCATATTCAAACTGGCGATAGCCACTGATGACAATAAAATGCAGCTTCGGCTGCAGTTCTTTTGCCCGACGGATCAATTCAATCCCATCACATCCGGGCATACGAATATCTGTGATCAAAAGATGCGGCTGCAGATTTTGAACAAGTTCGAGCGCATGCAGGCCGTCATTTGCCACACCTACAACTTCATATCCCAGTGCTTCCCAGTCAATTAACTTGCGCATGAGCAGAATGACTTTATTTTCATCGTCTGCTAGTATGACCCGTAGCATATATTACCCCTCTGTCATCTTCTTTGGGCATTATCATCTCAATCTCGAATAGAAAAGGGAAAACGCTGACGTTTTCCCTTTTCCGTATTCATAATATCATGTTTTCGTTTTGCCGGCAACGAGTTTTCGAGTGCCAGCACATCATCATTTATTCGTAATCCGCTACGTTGGAAGCGTCGATCCAGATATTGTCGGTGATGATCTCGGTGGTCTCGAGCTCGCCGCCGTCAAGCAGGGTAACCGCAGCTTCAATCGCGTTTGCAGCCATCGCGCTGCCGTCCATGGAGATGGAGCCGGTGATGCGGCCGTCCTTGATGGCTTCCATGCCGTCCGGAGTGCCGTCAATGCCGGTGATGATGATGCCGCTGTCCGCGCCAGCCGCATTGCCTGCACCTACTGCCATGCCGTCGTTCTGGCATACGATCGCATCCAGATCATAAGCAGACAGCCAGCTCTCAACAGTGGACTGTGCCTGTGCGGTATCCCACTGGCAGTCAGCCGGGGAAACGACCTGGACAACATCCGGGTAGTTCGCGAGTACGTTCTCATAGCCTTCCAGACGCTGCAGCGCACCGGAGTCGCCGGACGGGCCGGTCAGGATGGCAATGTTGCCCTTGCCGTCGAGCAGATCAACAACGTGCTGCATTTCCTCTTCGCCGGCCTTTACGTTATCGCCGTAGGAAACCGCAGAGATACCGCTGTTCGCCCAGTCGTTGCAGGCGGAAACGATGTTAATCACAACAACGCCAGCTTCAGATGCGCTCTGAGCTGCGGCGCGCAGGCCTTCCGGGTCAACAGGCTCGAACAGGATCGCATCATAGCCTTCGGACACACACTGCTCGATCTGGCTGATCTGGGTAGCAGCATCCTGGTCAGCGCTCAGGATGTTCAGTTCAACACCCAGTTCGTCTGCCTTGGCCTGTGCGCCTTCCGCAACAGCGATCTGGAACGCGTTGGTCTGATGCTGTGCAATCAGCGCAATCTTGTACGAACCGCCATCAGCGGAATCCGAACCGCTGTCGGAGCTGCCGCCCTCGTCGGTCGGGGTGCTGCTGCAGCCGGTAGCCAGACCCAAGGTCATCGCGCCGGCCATCAGCATAGCCAGAAGTCTCTTCTTACTCATTTTCATACTCCTCCTTAAGATGCATGTATGGTAAGAGAACGGCAGATATCTGCCGGTTCTCTTAACATCAATCAGTTCTTCTTGCGCTTGCCATTGACGTCGATCAGAACGGCCAGAACAATAATCAGGCCCTTGACGATCTTCTGCCAGTGGGACGATACGCCCAGAATATCCAAACCGTTGGTGATGACCGTAATCAGCAGGCAGCCGATGACAACGCCCCACGGCTTACCAACGCCGCCCGACATGGATACGCCGCCAACTACGCATGCCGTAATGGCATCCATCTCATAGCTCTCCGCAGCCGTCGGCTGACCGATCGTAACACGGGAAGTCATCAAAAAGCCGCTCAGACCAGCCAGCAGGCCAGCGATAGCAAAGGTCGAAATGCGGATCAGCGTGGTATTGATGCCGGATACACGTGCTGCCTGCAGGTTGCCGCCACAAGCATAGACCCGACGGCCATATACTGTCTTAGACAACACGAACGAGCAGATTAAAATGACGATTACAAGAAATATCGCCAGCATCGGAATACCCAAGAATGAGTTTGCAGCAACAGCTCTGTATTCTGGGCTGATACCGGTAATCGGTTTACCATTTGAGGTCAGCAGCGCAAGGCCACGCACTGCAGTCATGGAACCAAGCGTCATGATAAACGGCGGCAGATCGCCGACAGAAACACCCACGCCGTTGACAATACCAACGACCAAGCCAGCCAGCATAGCGACAACCAGCGGTACAATCAGCGGATACTGGCCCTGACCAAGCATGGCCGCCAAAATGCCCGCAAACGCAACCGTTGAGCCAACCGACATATCAAATCCGCCTGCAATGATGACGAACATCATACCGAAAGCGAGAATGCCGTTGATCGAAGCCTGCTTCAGGATGTTGACCAGATTGCTTGGCTGAATGAAGCTTGGCTTGAGAATTGTTAAAACAACTACCAGCGCAATGAAAATCACGAAAATAAAATATTCGGAGATCAGCGCCTTTGCACTTTTCGTTTGTTTCATGTTTACCCCTTCCTTTATACCTCAATCGCGGAAGCCAGTGTCATAATGCGTTCCTGCGAAAATTCGCTGCGCTTGACTTCACCGGATAGATTTCCTTCACACATGACCATAATCCTGTCACAAACGCCCATCAGTTCAGGAATCTCGGATGAGATCATGATGACCGCTTTACCCTGCTGCACCAACTTGCCAAGCAGCAGATAGATATCACGCTTAGCGCCAACGTCAATGCCACGGGTTGGTTCATCCAAAATAATGATATCCGGGTCGTTAAGCAGCCACTTTGCAATGACCACCTTCTGCTGGTTGCCGCCAGACAGGTTTCCGACAATTTGGTCTCCGGAAGGTGTTTTGATATTCAGCTTTTCAATGTACTCCTTGGATGCACTGCGCGCTTTATTTTTGTTATATAAGCCGTTGCTGAGAAGTTTGCGGATCGCAACCATTGCAATATTGTCATTGACGGTGCCGCGCAGGTTCAGGCCGGTACCCTTTCGGTCCTCGGTGATGAGTGCCACGCCTTCTTTGATAATATCCTGCGGAGAATGAACCTTAATCGATTTACCCTTAACGATGATTTCACCGCTGGACAACTCGTGCATGCCGAATATGCCTTCGACCAATTCGCTGCGTCCAGCGCCGACCAGGCCGCCGATGCCCAAAATCTCGCCCTTACGTACCGACAGGCTGACCCCCTTGACCTTGTTATCGGCACGGACAATATTCTTTGCCTCAAACACAACTTCACCAATGTCAGCTTCCAGCTTAGGAAACACGTCAGTGATCTCACGGCCAACCATCATCTTGATCAGCTGTGCTTCGTCAAGATCCTTGGTTTCACCAGAACCAATATATTGTCCGTCTCGATAGACACTGACACGGTCACAAATCGAGAAAATTTCCTCCATGCGGTGGGAAATGTAAATGATAGCAACGCCCTTTTCCGTCAATCGACGGATATGTCCGAACAGCAGTTCCACCTCTCGATCGGTAATTGCAGCGGTCGGCTCGTCCATGATGATGACCTTCGCATTAATCGAGATTGCCTTGATGATTTCAATCAGCTGACATTGTGCAACCGTCAGGTTGCGCAGCGTCTCTTTTGGAGAGACATGCAGGCCACATTCTTCAATCAACTTTTGCGCCTGTTCGATTTCAGCCTTTTTATCCACCAAGCCATTTTTACGGATTTCTCTACCTACAAAAATGTTTTCATAGACAGACATATCCAAAATAGGGTTGAGTTCCTGATGGATCATGGCAACACCGCAGTCCATTGCTTCTTTCGGATTAGCGGCATGATAGGGCTTGCCATCAAACAGGATTTCACCGCCTTCATCCTTAGTGTAAATGCCCATCAGGATTTTCATCAGCGTTGATTTGCCTGCACCGTTTTCTCCCATCAGCGCATGGACCTCTCCCGGCCGTACCTGCAGCTGTACGTGATCAAGCGCTTTGACCCCTGGAAAGGTTTTGCTGATGTTTTTCATTTCCAGCACATACTCCATGCTCTGCTTCCCTCCTTGCTCATAATTTCTTTGTTATTATCTTATCAAAGTTTCTCACCTTCTGAAACGTCTATTATTTATTTCACGGGGGAGGATATTTGGAGATTTCACAAAAATGTTACAAGCATCAAAAACAGGACAATTCATTTGTACACTTTTAACAACTCCACTCTATGATGAATGCGTTTCTTTTGCTAATCAAAAGAAAAAATCCATTTTTGTTTAGTTTCTGGATTGACAGATTTCCTCAAATTCTTTATTATCACATTATAATCACTTTATTAACCTTCGAGGTGTCTGTATTGCAAAAATGTAAACTATCAAATTCTGAAGAGTTACTTCTACATATTTTTTGGCGTTATAGCGAGCCGCTTTCAGCACAGGACATTTTTCAAATTTCTCAACAGTCGCCAGATACATTAAGTTGGAGCATCAACTATATTCATAAGATGCTATCCGCTTTGCTGGATAAACAGATAATTGAGATTTGTGATTTTGCGAAAGAAGGCCGAAAATATGTCCGCAAGTTTAAGCCTACTTTGTCAAAAGAAGTTTTCTTTGCAAATATGCTTGAACAGCAGGGCGTTAATACAGCATCTTTCGCAAAGATTGCGGTAGCTCTTGTCAAAAAGAAAAATGAAAAGGAGGGATCAAAAAAACACGATCAGCTCATTGCGGAGTTGGAGCATATGATCAACGAATTTGAGAAATCCGAAAATGAGGAAACTTAATATGAGCATTACATTGTTTTCTTTTTTGTCATCTGTACTTTGGAGCAGTGTTTTGATTATCGGAATCTTTTGTTTTCGAAAGTTTCGCCATTTTCAAACCAGTTTTGGTCTCTGGACACTGGTATTTTTATATTTGTTCTGTATCATACGCGCCATTTTACCCTTAGAGCTGCCCTATGTGGTTGAATTGGGGATCGAAAATGTATACCCACAAATCTATCGGTTTCTGACGACATCCTATTCGCTTGGAGCCAATGTCCATTTTTCTGTACTCACCGTTTTATGTTCAATATGGATCGCTGTATCACTTATTTTATTTATTCGTTATCTATATATTTATAGAAAAGCCAGCCGTAGGATTATGCAGTATGCGGCTCAATGCGGCGAACGCGAATATGAAATGCTGGATGCAGTGAAACAGACAACAGGACAATCTGTCAACATTAAATTGTATAGTGTTCCAAATATCAGTATTCCATTTGGAATTGGAATTTTCAGCAAGGCGATATTGCTTCCGCAGCACGAGTATTTGGATAAAGAGCTGTACTTCATTTTGCTGCATGAATATACTCATTTTTTAAACCGCGATACATTAATGAAGGTTATGGTTTCCGGATTTCGCTGTATATTCTGGTGGAATCCTGTTGTCTACCTTCTAAGCAAGGATTTGGAACAAACCTTGGAAATGAAATGTGACATTGCTGCAACGAAAGGTATCAGCAGAAAAGAAAAAGCCGAATATCTTCGAACGATTGTGAATGTCATGAAGCAATGTACAGAAACAAAGGCTATCCCCTATGTTTCCACTGCTTTATGCAAGTCAGAATCCGGGCTTGATATCAAAGAGCGGTTCGAGATGGTGATTCATGCAGATACGAAACGATCCAACACCGGATTTTCTTTGGTTATGCTGTTCATCTGCGCTAGTATATTCGTCATATCGTATATATTTATTCCGCAGCCGGCCTTTGCTTCTCCTGAAAGCTTTGAACCAAACACTATTGATTTTGATTCAAATAATTCGTATATCAAACAAGATGAAAGCGGGAGTTACTGGCTCTATATCGATTCACAAATACCTGCCCAAATTAATGATGATATGGTTGAATTTTTTCAGACAGCAGGAATTAAAATTATTAAGGAGTGAATTCCATATGTTTAAAAAGTTTCTATGTGTAGTATGTTCCGTACTTTTTATGGCAACCTTAACACCTCTATCGTATGCGGCGGTAGAGCAATCAAGTGTAGTTCAATTGCAAAGCAGCAGCGAAGGTGAAATTACTCCATATGCAGATGTTATTGTATACAAATTCCGAATCTATAATGGAGTATATCAATACCGCCGCTGGAATGAAACTCGTGGATATTGGGTAGATCCATATTGGATCGACGTTCCTGGACAATAATCCACTATACTTTGATTATAGAGTTGCTAAATGTAATAGATTATTAATTTTGTTGCTCAAATAAAAATGCGATGCGGCTCATTTAGCATTTGTTATGAGACCGCATCGCATTTTATTTTATAAATAGTTAGGATTATCGAAAAAACTTATTGTTCTATCGACTCTACAAGTTTTTTTCTGCAATTAGCGCATATGTTTTTTCCTTTGAAATTAATGATATCCTGATCTTCTCCGCAGAGAATGCATGATGGGCTATGCTTTTTCAAGATAATACATTCCCCATCAACGTATATTTCCAAAGGATCTTTGACATCTATATCCATCGTCCGTCTTAATTCGATTGGAAGAACGATTCGACCCAGTTCATCTACTTTTCTTACAATACCAGTTGCCTTCATAGGACTTCCCCTTTTCTTCAGAAATAATTGTATTCAACTGTCGATTGATTTTAATGCACCTTCTGCTAACAAATGGTATCACTTTTGTTGGCATCAGTCAACATAATTCGTCTATTTTTAGGTTTATTCGATCAACATAAGATGTTTATTTTCGACAAAAAGCAGCATCGATGGATAAATTATGACAAATACCAAATTTTCCATTGGAGAACAAATAAAGGCGTGTCGGCGCAAACGCGGACTTACGCAGTCGGAGTTAGCGCAGATGCTTGGTTTGACAAAAGAAACCATACATCGTTATGAGCGTGGCACGCAAGAACCCTCGATATCCCGAGTAATTGAAATGGCCAAGTGCCTTGATACAACAGTTGATTGCCTTTTAGGCATGAAAGAGGATGAACACGTCTTATATCTTGATTCAACATCCCTTTCCCTATCTGACAAACAATTTGAGGCATTGCAAAATTTCCTATTAACACTTCGTTAGGACGCTGAACATATATATCCTACTATTTTTATGTGAGTTATGTCAAATAGAGTTTGAGTTAAAAAAGTTTGTTGTAGCAATATAAAAGCCCCCGGTATCCGTTTATGGATACCAGGGGCTTTTTGCACATTATTGATTAATACATGCCGCCCATATCCGGAGCAGCCGGAGCCGGAGCAACAGGCTCCTTCTTATCAGCAACCAAGCTCTCGGTGGTCAGAACCATCGAAGCAACAGATGCCGCGTTCTGGAGTGCAGAACGGTTTACCTTAGTCGGGTCAACAATACCGTTGGAGATCATATCGCCGTAGGTCTCGGTTGCAGCGTCGAAGCCGTAACCTACCTTGCCGGAATTCTTGACCTTATCTACTACGATTGCACCTTCGATGCCCGCATTAACAGCAATCTGTGCCATCGGAGCTTCCAGACCACGTGCAACGATCTGCATACCGGTCTTCTCATCACCTTCGGCCGTCTCAGCCAGTGCTTCAACTGCTGCGATTGCGTTGACATATGCAACACCGCCGCCAGCAACGATGCCTTCCTCAACAGCTGCACGAGTTGCGTTGAGCGCGTCCTCGATGCGCAGCTTCTTTTCCTTCATTTCGGTTTCGGTAGCTGCACCAACCTTGATAACTGCAACGCCGCCAGCCAGCTTAGCCAGACGCTCCTGCAGCTTTTCACGGTCGAAGTCCGAAGTGGTGCGCTCGATCGCGCCGCGGATCTCAGCAACACGGTTAGCAATAGCCTGCTTGTCGCCAGCGCCATCAACGATCGTAGTGTTTTCCTTGGTGACCTTGATCTGACGAGCGGTGCCCAGCATATCCATAGTCGCATCCTTCAGCTCGATACCAACCTCTTCCGAGATTACAGTACCGCCAGTCAGGATCGCGATATCACGCAGCATATCCTTGCGACGATCGCCGAAACCAGGCGCCTTAACAGCAACGCAGGTAAAGGTGCCACGCAGACGGTTAACGATCAGAGTGGACAGCGCCTCGCCCTCGATATCCTCCGCGATGATCAGCAGCTTCTTGCCGGACTTAACAACCTGCTCGAGGATCGGCAGCAGCTCCTGAATATTGGAGAGCTTCTTGTCGGTGATCAGCACGAGCGCGTCGTCCAGATTGGCTTCCATCTTCTCGGTATCCGTGCACATATAAGGAGTAACATAGCCGCGGTCAAACTGCATGCCCTCAACGACCTCAGAGTAGGTCTCTGCAGTCTTGGACTCTTCAACGGTGATAACACCATCGGTCGAAACCTTCTCCATCGCCTCAGCAATCAGCTTGCCGATCTCGTCGTCGCCGGAAGAGATCGCACCGACGCGAGCAATATCATTGGTGCCGTCAACGGTCTTGGAATTCTTGGCGATCGCCTCGACAGCCGCATTAACCGCCTTGGAGATACCGCGGCGCATAACCATCGGGTTTGCACCAGCAGCAACGTTCTTCAGGCCCTCGCGAACAAATGCCTGTGCCAGAACAGTTGCAGTAGTGGTGCCGTCGCCAGCGACGTCGTTGGTCTTGGTGGCAACTTCCTTTACCAGCTGCGCGCCCATGTTTTCATATGCGTCATCCAGCTCGATTTCCTTAGCAATGGTAACGCCGTCGTTGGTGATCAGCGGAGCACCGTACTTCTTGTCAAGTACGACGTTGCGGCCCTTCGGGCCAATGGTGACCTTTACGGTATCGGCGAGCTGGTCAATACCGCGCTGCAGAGCCTTGCGCGCGTCCTCGCCGTAAATAAGCTGCTTTGCCATGATACATTACCTCCTGAAAACTGGTTCTTACTCTACAATCGCAAGAATGTCGCTCTGGCGGACAATGATATACTTTTCGCCGTCGAGCTTAACCTCGGTGCCGGTATACTTGCCGGTGATGACCTTCTGGCCCTTCTGGACCTCCATCTTGATCTCCTTGCCGTCAACTACGCCGCCCGGGCCGACCTCGATAATTTCCGCAACCTGCGGCTTTTCCTGCGCGGAAGCCGTCAGAATGATGCCGCTGGCGGTCGTCTCCTCCGCCTCGACCATCTTGATAACAACACGATCGCAAAGGGGTTTGAGTTTCATAACGGATGCCTCCTATGAAAATTAGAATTAACAAATTCAGGTTTTAGCACTCGATTATCATGAGTGCTAACTCGAGTATTATATTACATCAAGTGTTCCCAGATAGCAAGAGTTTTTTTGGAAAAAACGTCAAAAACTTTTTGAATTTTTTATGAATACATTTATTTTAGCTTTGGCGGTTTAGCAGTTCTCTGGATGGAGTGCTTAAAATACATGTGCAGCTCGCATTTCATCATACCGTTATAAAGCTTGCGGCGTTTATCCGCCTTACGGCCATAGCAGCGCTCAAACAGAGGATCAGAACTGATCAAGTACTGTTTCATCGGACTTTTTGCGGTTGCCTGCCCCAGTTTTGTATATAATGCTTCTGCAGCCTGCACGTCAAGCAATCGTTCCCCGTAAGGTGGATTGGCAATCAATGTTCCGCTATTGTTATAATCGCGCGTCACCGCGTCCTTCTGTTCAAAGAATACGGTACCAGATACCCCGGCTTTACGCGCGTTTTCCCGGGAAAGCTGTACACACGCTGGATCGATATCACTGCCGACAATATCAAAACGAGCACTGCCGTCTGTCATGCCAAGTGCATCTTCACGTGCTTGGCGCCAAACCGCCGCGTCAATACAGCCCCATTTTTCTGCGTCAAAGCTGCGCATTAGGCCAGGAGCACGTCGTTGGGCAATCAGCGCTGCCTCAATCGCGATCGTACCCGATCCACAGAATGGGTCGAGCAGTGGCTCGCGGCCACGCCAACGCGCGAGTTTGATGAGTGCTGCTGCCAGCGTCTCTCGCAGCGGCGCTGCGTTACTGTTGGCACGATAGCCGCGTTTATGCAAACCAGCACCAGAGGTATCGAGAAACAACTCTGCTGTATCGTGCATAATGGAAAACTGAATCTGGTATTTGGCGCCATCTTCTTCAAACCAGCTCTGATGATAACATGCGCCCAATCGTGCGACCACTGCTTTTTTAATGATCTTTTGGCAATCCGGAATAGAATGTAGCGCAGAATTCAGACTATGCCCTTTGAACGGAAATGCACCGTCTACGGGAATGAACTGTTCCCATGGCAGCGCACGCACACCTTCAAATAACTGATCGAATGTCTTTGCCGGAAATGCGCCCAAGCGGATCAGTACACGTTCAGCGCAGCGCAAGTGCAAGTTAGCCCATGCCAGTGTATTTTCGTCGCCGGAAAAAAGAACGCGACCGTTTTCAGCGTGTACATCTGTCAGACTGCCGCCGAAACGCAGCTCATCCGCAACGATACCTTCCAGACCAAATAGCGTTGGACAGCATAACGTCAATTCCATTGTATCCACTTCCCTTTTCTTATAAAAAGGCCCCTGCCCGTAATGCCGGCAGGGGCCTTCCTTTTGTGGTTAATCTTAGCGGTTTCCGGCCCATTTGTCAACCCTTTACAGCAGGTGCAGGCGCGGCAGTGTGTTTTTTTCAATACGGCGGGATAGATACTGCCAAAGATGTATGCCCATCAAGCGAAGAACAAGTAAATACAAGGCGACAGCACCTACCGCCGTCCAGACAAGCGCTGCAGTTTCCGAACTGCTATGTTGCTCAAACCATGTGAAAAATACGCGCGTCCAGCCATAGAGTGCCCCGCCGCATAGTATTGGAACACCAAAACGACGCAGTGGATGCAGAGCAAAACCAAGCCTGCGATGCAGCAGCGTAAAGGATGCTACAAAGGCCAGCATCTCCGTAAATGCCATAGATAATAAGTATCCGTAAATTCCCCACGTTGGACTGGCACACAGACGATACATGAGAAACACTTGACATAGTTCCGCACTGACCGAAATAAAAACCTGCCAGTGTTGTAAACCAAGCGCGTTTAGCAAGCTTCCTGCTGTCATTTGATAATAACATAGGATTACGGCTATGCCGAGCAAAGATACATATGGCATGCTAAGCGGCTGCCCAAATATACGTTTGCTAAGTGCAGGCGCAAGCGGAACAAGGACCGTAGTTGCCGGAACGCCAATCAAACCGACAGTTGTGATAGCGCGTCCGGTCAATGCACACACACGGCGATGATTTCCGATCGCCTCCGCAGCGGTTACAGCAGGCAACAGCGCCGTGCAGACAGAGCTCACAAGGGCGATTGGAAGAAGCAACAACGGCATCGCCATTCCGGATAGGACGCCGAGGGCTGATAATGCCTGCTCATAGCTCAGGCCAGCGAGCATCAACCGCTTTGGCAGCAATATGGACCCGGCAGAGCTGATTGCATTGCATAGTAAGGCAGACGCAGACACTGGCAGCGCTATGAAAAAGAATTGGCGCGCAGTTGAATTATCAAGCGGTGCGGCTGGCGTGCTTCCTGCTAAGCCGCGCCGGAACAGGATTGTCAGGAAAGATGCGCTGAATATTTCACTTACTACCATGCCACAAAAAATCAGCATGGCAATCGTGCCATAATCACCGCCCTGGTATTGGCTCAGAAGCAGCCAGACTGCTCCTATACGGATCAGTTGCTCAGCTACCTCAGATATAGCCGCATATTGCATGCGTTCCAATCCGATAAACAGGGATTTGAAAATATTCTCTATACCCGTCAATCCAAGACAAAGCAGCAGAAATGGGAACGCACGCGCACAGCGTTGATCCCCCAACAGATTTTCCGATATTTCTTGTTGCCATATCAGAAGAATGGCGCTGCACAATACGCACATGGCCAAAAATACACGAAATGCCAAACGCAGTATTGCCCTTATTTTTTTCCGTTCTCCTTTAGCTTCACATGCTGCACTCAAACGTGAACAGGCCATAGTCACGCCGGACAGGCATCCAGCATTACACACGAGATAGATTGAATTCACCAATCGGTAAATGCCTAACCCTTCCGCTCCGGCATAATGGCTCAGGAGAACCCGATATGCAAAGCCAAGAACTTGCAGGGCAATATTTCCGCACGCCAATACACCCGCGGCATAAAGGATCGTTTTTTTATGAATCCGCACAGCAATACCCCATTTCATTGCAAGGGTATGCCGCGGAAATGGCTGATATGCAATGAGATAATATTGAGTACAGAATAGTGTCATGGTAAAATGGCAAAAAAATACCGCACTTTTCACAAGAAAAGTGCGGCTATGTGGCGGAGAAGGTGGGATTCGAACCCACGTGACGTTTTACCGTCAACTCGATTTCGAGTCGAGCTCGTTATGACCACTTCGATACTTCTCCATAGCGCATGTGTCTCACAAGTGCTTAATTATTATATCATGCCGGTTCGAAAAAAACAAGTTTTTTTTACATGTAAAGTAAAATTTATTTCACCAAAAAAGCATCCGGCAAATACCGGCCTTCCGGGTTCTGGGAAAGCGTTGTTGGGCTGGTAATCTCTCGCCCATCATATACCATTACCGAGGATGAACCGCCGTCAAGCATGGACGCCTGATAAGCGCCATAGCTTTCCATGATTTCTGCACATTTTTCGATAGAGATACCAAACGAGTGGAACTGGCGACCATCGACGACGAGCATGATCACCGTACCATCTTCCGCTTGCCCGATGGCTGTGCGGGGCTGCTGTTCGTTCAGCCCTGTACCCGCAACCAAGTTTTCACCGTTAATGATCAAAGCGGGATGAAATTCAACCGCATCACGCAAATGAGACGTATCATCGAATGCGCCAATCTGCAGATGGTTATCCTCATCAAAGCCAATGATTTTCCAATCCCCACCAACCGAACTTTGCAGCTTTTCGCCTTCGCTTTTCAGGAAACCATATGGCAAGCCACCGGTACCATTTCCTTCATAATCAGCAAAACCGGATGCGTTAATACCGAGAATAGCGTCATAATTGCGTACCATATCGGAAACGTAGGAGCCATATTCAAACAGCCCTTCGCATGTGCCGACAAAAATATTTTCCGGCTGCTTGCACAATGCGACTTTGCCCGCATATTCCATGCCGAGCGAGTCTTCACCAACAATTTCTGCAATCAGGATACCATGTTCGGCGTTGAGAGCCAGCACAGTATGCCCCTGCTTTGTCTTAATGCCGGTATTATAATTTTTTTGGGTCGGATCACCAATAAAGTCAAACTTAATATGGTCGTATCCGTTTTCTAAATACTCAGGATTATCCTTTAAAAAGGCCTCAAAGCTGACTTGATCAAGCTCAGAAAACGTTTGATAAAACCGATCCTTTGGAGTCAGAGCACTGGTGTCGGTATCAGAAGAAAATCCCCAACTACTCTCTGCACCTTGCTGTTTCTGATTGAGCAGATAGCGTTTTGCCATAACCTCTTCGATAATATCCCCCGGAATAAACCAAGTAGCTAACCATTGATGGGTCATGGTGCCCATTGCTGTTTCTATATACCATTCCCGCCACCCCGTTATAAATGCGTTTGGTGTATAGAGCAAGAAAGGATAAACCACTGTAAGGCAAATCAAAAAAAAGCAAGTAAGCCCAAGGGCAAAGCGGTGTCGTGCGCCGTTCATCGTTGTTTACTCCTTTGTCTCTCTATCCGGGGTGACTAGTAGATGCTGTTATGCGTTAGATCTGCCTCCACGACGTTTCCGGCGCGCTGCAGTTTTCTTGGATTCCGCTGTCGGTTGCTGTACCGATCTCTGCGCGCGGGCAGCAAGCGCCGCTTCGACTTTGGCGCGGATACGGGCAGATGCCTCATCACTCAGCGCATATGCACGCGAAGGGGTGTGTGCATCCACACGCGGCTCATTCCGTTCATAACGTGCGTACGGATCATTGCGGCGGTTTCGGCCGCGAGCAGAAGATGACGAAGCCTTTCTGCTGCGCGGTGCAGCAGCCTTCGCATGTTGTTCCGTTTTAGCCTGCACTGCTTTTTCCTTGCGGGACGGCTGCTTTGCTGCGGCAGCACGTTGCTTACGCGTCTGCTGCTTTGCGGCCTTCTCTTTCGCTGCTTCAGCAGCAACTGCTTCAGCCGGTGCATTCTCCGATACTAATTTACGGCGCGTGCGCGTATTTGTTGTCTTACGCTGGCCGCTCTCACGCGGAGCACGTTCTGCTGGGGATTCCGTGTGTGCAATCTCGCCCGCAAGCGGAATTCGTTTACCTATCAGCTTTTCGATATCCGCCAAGTATGGCCGTTCGGAACGATCACAGAATGAAATTGCTGTACCCTCCTGCCCGGCACGGCCTGTGCGGCCAATACGATGGACATAGGTTTCCGGAATATTCGGCAATTCAAAATTGATGACCAGCGGCAGCTCATTGATATCAATGCCTCGCGCGGCAATATCGGTTGCAACCAACACCGCGATTTTACAAGACTTAAATTCCTCCAACGCACGCTGACGCTGGTTCTGGCTTTTGTCGCCATGAATGGACTTTGCCTTGATGCCTGCGCGGTTCAGATCACGTGCCACACGGTCTGCGCCATGCTTTGTGCGTGTAAAGACCAATGTCTGGTGTACGTTGCTTTGACGGATGATATCGATAAGCAGTTCCCGTTTTTCTGCTTTTTCGACAAAATAAACCTTTTGCTCGATTTTCTCCACCGGCTTGGCCGACGGTGTGATTGCAATACGGGCCGGATTGCGCAGCAGACTGTCCGCCAACGCTGCGATTTCCTGTGGAATTGTTGCAGAGAACAGCATGGTCTGCCGCTTGGCAGGCAGATGCTTAATGATGCGTTTGACATCCGGGAAAAAGCCCATGTCCAGCATCCGGTCAGCTTCGTCCAGTACAAAGCACTCGACCTTGCCAAGACTTACAATCCCTTGCCCCATCAGATCCCAGAGGCGGCCGGGGGTTGCGATCAAAATATCCGCGCCTCGTTTGATTGCTTCGACCTGCGGCACCTGCGACACACCGCCAAAAATCACTGCTGCTGTGCACGACGTATAGCGTGCATACTGACACACGTTTTCGAAAATCTGCAGCGCCAATTCGCGTGTCGGCGTCAAAATTAAAGCGCGCACCGCACCCGACTTCCCAGGATTGCGGTCGATATGCTGAATAATCGGCACAGAGAAAGCACAGGTTTTTCCTGTTCCTGTTTGCGCGCAGCCCATTAAGTCGCTGCCATCCAGCAACGGTGGGATCGCCTTCTGCTGGATCGCAGTCGGCTCTTCATAGCCAGCTTCACGCAGTGCCTTGAGAATATTTTTTTCAATCTTCAGTTCGCTAAAATTCATAATACCCTTTCGTTTCCTTTACAAACCGACTGTACATTAGCAAATCCCGCTTGCCCGAATGCACAAATCTGTGTTATACTTATAAAAGTTTGCAATCTGTATTTTATGATGAGGTGAAGTCTTTGCTCCATATTTTATCCCATGTTTTGCCGGAAGCATTTTTTGATGTGCTCAAAACCGTACCATTACTGCTTGTCGTGTATGCACTTCTCTATTATATCGAAAACCGTTTGACCAATACACCGGCGTTGCTTTCTCGCGCGGCACGGTTTGGTCCGGTCGTCGGTGCATTAGCCGGTACGATTCCACAGTGCGGCTTTTCCGCTGCTGCCGCTGCACTGTTTTCCGCGGGATATCTTGCACCAGCAACGCTTGTAGCTGTTTTTCTTGCAACCTCAGATGAGGCTGTACCCGTCATGTTGGCAGGCGGCGCAACGGTATCGCAGGTTGCCCTGCTGCTGATAGTCAAGTTTTCCATCGCCGTGATTGGCGGCTATATCCTGCGTTACACTGTATTCCGCAGTTATCGCGCACATTGTGACGATGAGCTGGAAATCGAGATGGGAACTTGTGACTGCAGCGCCGGCTCACCGGTGTGGAGCGTCATTTGGCATACACTCAAAACAGCATTTTTCCTATTTGCTGTACTATTTCTTCTGAACTTTGTTGTCCATCTCATCGGCGAGGACGTGTTATCCTCCCTGCTGCTGTCGGATAGCATCTTTCAGCCGATGCTTTGCGCAATCCTGGGTCTGATTCCCAGCTGCGCAATGAGTGTATTGCTCTCCGAACTGTTCGTTAACGGTACGATCAGCTTTGGTGCGCTGATTGCCGGTTTGTCAACCGGTGCAGGTTTTGGCTACATTGTTTTGTTTGAAGAAAAAGAAGGCCGTCGGCGAGCGTTGCCCGTCATTGCGGCAACTCTGGCGGTTGCCATTATTGGCGGCACATTGGTACAGCTGTTCTATGGCTGATTAATCCCCTACATAGGATTGCGGTCTCCCTAACGGGAGGCCGCTTTTTTCATCTCATTTCGTGCAGCAACTCCAGTGCACTGTTCGCCCATGCCATATCAATTACGGTAAAATCGCCGCCCGGTGTGTATAGATAGGCTTCGACATCTTCCCGTAAACGTTGATAGACTGTGCCCGGCATGGCAGCATACTGTTCTGCTCCGTCAGACAGCACCGCGACAAAGCGCAGCTCGCCTGTCCGTTCATCCAGTTCGTGAAACAGTAATTCCACCACATCAAGATCACGATTGAGCTGCGAGAAAAGCAGCAGTTTCATGATTTCAACCGCACGGTCATCCAATCCGCGTTCCAAAATATTGATTTTTTCGCGGAAAGCGTTTAAACTATCTACCCGGCGCAGCGTATACCCTGCCAGCGGATCAAATTGCGCACGAGGCGCCTCCCCTTCTTCCGGCCACAACCAGACCATAAACTGGTTTGCCATATCGTGATAAAGACAGGGATATACGGCAAGTGCAGTCTTGCCGCAATTTGGGCATGTGACACGAAAGCAAGACAGATCCTGTACCTTAGCCCGCAGCTCGGGATTTCGGTCAATATTAATATGGTCAAGCACCTTGTGGTCATGCTCGGCCTGACAGTGCGGACAGGTGATGATCATGATTGCATTCTTCCTCCTTGGTATCGCCCAATTTCATATAGTATACCACAAATTCTTGCTGTCAGGCAAGCAATAGAATGGATTTATACGGTCTAAAATGGAATAAAAAGATCAAAAGGCGCATGGCTGTAACCAATGCGCCTTTTATCCTATGCTATCCCCAAACTAAGGGGTCGTGCACCACTAAGCGGTATATCCATATCGCTGTCCATAGTGCCATTACACCCCATAGCAGAACACGTTCGCGTGTTTTTGAGCCAAGCAGAGGCTTCTTTCCAAACAGTGCGTACAATATGACTGGCGGCAAGATATATACCATCGGATGGTACCGGAAAGCGGTATCAAAATCAAACCGCAAAAGCGCAACTGCAGCGCGCGAAAGCCCACACCCGGGACACGGGATACCGGTGAAATGCTGCACCGGACAGTTCCACCCAAGTGTTACGGCAAACAACAAGGCAAGTGCCGCAAGTGCAATCAGTGTGAGCAGCCCGTACAGCCCTTTTTTCATCTGCCATTATAACCTTCGCGGAATTCTAAGAATTCATCATAGGTGCATTCCTTATCCAAGACACCTTGCTCGCGAATCTCAATAATACGCGTCGCGATTGTCTGTACAAACTCATGGTCGTGCGAGGCAAACAGAACAGTTCCCTTGAAGTCACGTACGCCGTTGTTGACCGCGGTAATCGACTCCAGATCAAGGTGGTTGGTGGGCTGGTCAATAACCAGCACATTGGAACCGAACAGCATCATGCGTGCCAGCATCAGGCGAACCTTTTCACCGCCAGACAGCACACGCACCGGCTTATATACGTCATCGCCCGAGAACAGCATACGGCCAAGGAAGCCGCGCAGCGTGGACTCCAGCGTATCTGTGCGCGAATACGGTGCGATCCAGTCGAGCATGGTTTCGGTGTGGCCTTCAAAGAACTCGTTGTTATCCTTCGGGAAATAACTCTGCGAGGTGGTCACACCCCATTTGAAGCTGCCTTCGTCCGGCTTCATTTCGCCCATCAGGATCTGAAACAGAGTCGTCATGGCCAATTCGTTATCCGAGATGAACGCGATTTTATCGCCGCGGCGTACAATGAAGGATACATTGTCGAGAATCTTTTCCCCGTCAATCGTTTTCGAGATGCCGCGAACCTCGAGGATATCCTTGCCCGCTTCACGGTCAGCCGCAAACGATACCCACGGATAGCGGCGCGAAGAGGCCGGCAGCTCTTCAACGGTCAGCTTATCGATCAGCTTACGACGGCTGGTGGCCTGACGAGACTTAGACTTATTGGCAGCAAAACGCTGGATGAAGTTCTGCAGTTCCTTGATTTTCTCCTCGTTCTTGCGGTTCTGATCCTTGATCATGCGCTGGATTAGCTGCGAGGACTCATACCAAAATTCGTAGTTACCGACATACAGCTTAATCTTGCCATAGTCAATATCGACGATATGCGTACAAACATTGTTGAGGAAGTGACGGTCATGCGAGACAACCAGGACCGTACCTGCGAACTTCGCAAGGAAGTCCTCCAGCCAGCGCACTGCCTGAATATCCAAATGGTTGGTCGGCTCGTCGAGCAGCAGAATATCCGGCTTGCCAAACAGGGCGCGCGCCAACAGTACCTTAACCTTCTCCACGTCGCCCAGATACTGCATTTGCGTGTAAAGGATGGCATCAGCATCCAGTCCCAGACCGTTCAGCAGCTGCCCGGCCTCTGTTTCGGCATCCCAGCCGCCCATCTCAGCAAACTCAGCTTCGAGCTCAGCCGCACGGTTGCCGTCCTCCTCGGTAAAGGGGTCTTTCATGTAAAGCGCATCCTTTTCCTGCATGACCTGCAAAAGACGCGGATTACCACCGAGTACAGTGTTCAGCACCGTTTCCTCATTAAACGCGAAATGGTCCTGCTTGAGTACGCTCATACGCGTTTTGGGCGCAATCGAAACCGTTCCGGTCGAGGGATCAAGATCGCCCGACAAGATGCGCAAAAATGTAGATTTGCCCGCGCCATTGGCGCCGATCACACCATAACAGTTGCCTTCCGTAAATTTCAGGTTTACATCCTTAAACAACGGCTCTCCGCTGAAATTCAAGCTCAGATCGCTGATTGTAATCATATCGTATCCGTCTCCCGTTTATCATTTTTAATCTGTAACAGTATATCACAGATACACGCCTTTTCACAGAAATTTTACAGCACTTATAGCATTTTTGTTCATGTTGTATTGAAAGTAGGCCGTGCAGGGTCTATACTATATTTATTCTTATCAAGGAGGTCTTTTTGCATGTCTGATCTGATGCAGATTATCAAGTCCCGCCGCTCTACGCGTGCGTTTGAAAGCAAGCTCCCGCCGAAGGAACAAATCATGCAGCTTGTTGAAGCTGCCGAATGGGCGCCCTCCGGTATGGGCAAATACCTGTGGCATTTTACCGTTGTATACAGCGCGGAAAAATCGCTGCGCCTTGCGCGCGCAGTCGCCGAGGCGGATAACCGCGGTCCGGACTATAATTTCTATGGTGCACCGGTCAATATCATTATTTCCTACAAGAAGGATGAGCACCATGCTTTTGTCGATGGCGCAGCTGCAATGGAAAACCTGCTGCTGATGGCAACTGAACTTGGCCTTGGTTCTTGCTGGATCAACAGATCCGCGAGTGCTGTGACGATCCTAAGGTGCGTACAATCTTAACCGAGTATGGTGTGCCTGAAGAGCATTTGGTCATATGCTCAGCGGCAATCGGCTATATTGCCAAGGAGACGCCGGCAAAGCCGCGCAAGGAAGGCACTGTTTCGTTTACAGAATAACGGCCATAAGGAGGCGTTGTTATGGACGCACAGATCGCAAAACTGAAAGAATGGGTAGACGCAAGCGATAATATTGTTTTTTTTGGCGGTGCAGGTGTTTCGACCGAGAGCGGCATCCCGGATTTCCGCTCGGTCGACGGCCTGTATAACCAGCAATATAAATACCCGCCTGAGACGATTTTGAGCGCGAGTTTTTTCCACTCCGAGCCTGAGGAGTTTTACCGTTTTTACCGTGCAAAAATGCTCGCTCTCGACGCAGAGCCCAATGCGGCGCATAAAAAACTTGCCGAATGGGAGCGTATGGGAAAGTGTCGCGCAGTTGTCACACAAAACATCGACGGCCTGCATCAGAAAGCCGGTTCCAAAGAGGTTTTGGAGCTGCATGGCTCAGTATTGCGCAATTACTGCATGCGTTGTCGCAAGCCCTATGATGTGCGAGATATCGCTGCCGGTACAGGCGTTCCGAAGTGCACCTGCGGCGGCATTATTAAGCCGGACGTTGTTCTGTACGAAGAAAGTTTGGACAGTTACACGATCAATAAGAGCGTTGAGTATATTCGCAACGCGGACATTTTGATCATCGGTGGTACATCACTCGCTGTCTATCCCGCTGCAGGGCTGATTAACTACTATCGTGGAAACAAACTTGTTCTGGTCAACAAGTCAGAAACCCCTGCCGATCGCAGCGCGGATCTTGTCATCCATGCGCCAATCGGACAGGTTTTCTCGCAGTTATAGATTCGCGTTGTAAAAAGCAACAATTTTCCGTATGTTTTCTCCCCTTTCCGGTCAAACTATGCAAAACCGGAAAGGGGAGTTTTTATCATGCTCGACAAAATCGCACTCACGCTTGCCATCATTGGTGGCCTTAACTGGGGCAGCATCGGTCTGTTCGGCTTTGATTTAGTCGGTTTTCTATTCGGCGGACAGGCAAGTGCTATGAGCCGCGTGATTTTCGCGCTGGTCGGCCTTGCTGCACTGTGGTGCATCTCGTTGTTGTTCCGTGGCAATAATGATGCTGAGGAACGCCATACCACCTGAAAAAGCAAAGCCGCTGCCATATAGCAGCGGCTTTACTTTTATTTCAATTAAAACGCAATCTTCTTAGCAATGTAGTCTGCTACATCTTCGATCTTGATGCGCTCCTGCTCCATCGTGTCGCGGTCACGAACCGTTACGCAACCGTCCTGCTCCGTCTCAAAATCGACCGTTACGCAGTACGGCGTGCCGATCTCATCCTCACGGCGGTAACGCTTGCCGATCGAACCAGCATCGTCAAAGTCAACCGGGAACTGCTTAGCCAGCTCCTGCCAAATCGGCATAGCCTTGTCCGAGAGCTTCTTGGACAGCGGCAGTACAGCAGCCTTGAATGGCGCGAGTGCCGGATGCAGACGCAGCACCGTGCGGACATCGTCCTTACCGTTCTTATCCTGGCCAACGACTTCCTCGTCATACGCGTCGCACAGGAACGCCAGCGCAACGCGGTCAGCACCGAGCGACGGCTCAATAACGTACGGGATATACTTCTCGTTCGCTTCCTGATCAAAGTATTCCATCGATACACCCGAGGTGTTCTGGTGCTGGGTCAGGTCAAAGTCGGTGCGGTCTGCAATGCCCCAAAGCTCACCCCAACCGAACGGGAACAGGAACTCGATGTCGGTAGTCGCATTGGAGTAATGAGACAGCTCCTCCGGATCATGGTCACGCAGACGCAGGTTCTCATCCTTCATACCAAGCGACAGCAGCCAGTTGTGGCAGTAGTCTTTCCAGTATGCAAACCACTCGAGGTCAGTGCCCGGCTTGCAGAAGAATTCAAGCTCCATTTGCTCAAATTCACGGGTACGGAAAGTGAAGTTACCCGGCGTGATCTCATTACGGAAGGACTTGCCTACCTGACCGACACCAAACGGGATCTTCTTACGGGTCGTGCGCTGGATGTTCTGGAAATTAACGAAAATACCCTGAGCCGTCTCCGGACGCAGGAAAATCTCGTTCTTTGCGTTCTCGGTAACACCCTGATAGGTTTTAAACATCAGGTTGAACTGACGGATATCTGTAAAGTTATGGCCACCGCAATTCGGGCAAGCGATTTGATGCTCGTCAATATATGCCTTCATCTGCTCATTGGTCCAGCCAGCCGGGTTCTCACCGGTTGCGTCCTCGATCAGCTGATCAGCACGATGACGGGTCTTGCAGTCCTTGCAGTCCATCAGCGGATCAGAAAAACCGCCTACGTGACCGGATGCAACCCAAGTAGTCGGATTCATCAGAATCGCAGCATCCAAGCCGACATTATACGGGCTCTCCTGCACGAACTTCTTGCGCCACGCCGCTTTGACGTTGTTCTTAAATTCAACGCCGAGCGGGCCGTAGTCCCAGGTGTTGGCAAGGCCGCCGTAAATCTCCGAGCCGGAATACACGAAGCCACGGCCCTTGCACAGGGCGACGATCTTTTCCATGGTTTTTTCGCTGTTTTTCATTTTTTCAGTCTCCTTTTGGCGCATCTGGCTGATGCACGCTTTTTTTGTCAAGACGTGAAAAAAAGCCTTGACATGAGACTATTCTACATGTATAATATTAACTTGTCAAGGGCAGTTAATAAACACTTAAAAACAACAAAATATGGGCCTGTAGCTCAGCTGGGAGAGCGTTCGGTTCGCATCCGAGAGGTCGAGAGTTCGAATCTCTTCAGGTCCACCAAAAGAGACTTATACGAACACCCCACCGGTAATTTATATGACTGGTAGTGTGTTCGTATTGGTTTATTATCTCGAAAAATAACAAAAGGCAGTTACTTTGTGAGAAGTAACTGCCTTTTGTTATTCATTTATAACGAAGTTCGTTATTTTCTAACAAATTACAGTAAAAATCTAAAATCATAGTTAGACTCTAACATAAAGGAGACAGGCTATGATTAGGATTTTACTTTCCACCCGACTTGGCGAACGACGGTGGACCCAGGCGGATCTCGCTCGCGCAACAGGCATACGCCCGAATACTATCAGTGAGCTTTACCATGAGTTTGCCGATCGGATCAGCCTTGAGCACCTTGATCTGATATGTGAGGCGCTTAATTGCGAAGTCGCTGACATCATTGTGCGGGAGCCTAACGGTGAACCTAAGGCAATAAAATCAAGGAGGCGCACAAAAATGTTGATGTCTGAGTTTATCGAGCGCACGGGATTCCAGCCTACCGCCGACGAATACCAGAAAATTGAGGATGCCTACTATAACTTCGATGGCGATAAGGATGCTTTCTGCAAGGCCTTTGTTGCAAACAGTGGAGAAATGAAGGTCTACAAGGCCAGGGCCTCAGAGATTGAGCGCCTACGGAGCCAGATGCTGGAACTTGAAAAGCAATTCAAGAAGGACATGGCGGAGCGGGATCGTCGCATTGACCAGTTGACTGCGGATCTGGACAGAGAGCTTGAATGGGAACCCGCCTCCGGCACCGGTACACACATGGAGCAGAATCGTTACGAGCACCTTGTCCGAACTGGTCGAAAGATGACCGAGCAGGCAGCACAGGAGTTCATCGCTGACGAGTGCGGCTTCTCTGCCGACAAGATTAAGATTCTCTACAAGGCCAGTGCCTACGAGGTCAACAAGCACCGTCAGCTCCGCAGAGCTGCAGAGTATGACCGTGCCCCGATTTATGCGTCTACGGATTGGAACTACGTCCGCTTTGACTGCGCTGGTTTCATGTACGAGATGGTGAACGGCGAACTGAATTTCTACTGCTGCTGAACCTATATGCCCGCCCCGGAGGATCGAGGGCAGAAAGGATTTTGATATGGAAAAACTGATTTACTCCACCTTCCGCGAAGGCTATGGCATTGACCAGATCCGCAAAACCATGACCGTAGGTGAGTTAATTACCTTCCTTGAAGACTATGATGTTGAAACCCCAGTTTATCTCAGCTTTGATAATGGTTACACCTACGGCGGTATCACCGAAAATCGGTTTGAGGAATACTACGAGGATGATGAAGACTAATATCGGTGCAACATCGTTAAAAAACAAAAAAGCCCCTTACAGGACACTAAAATCCTGTAAGGGGCTTACTTCCATCATGCTACATTTTTATTTTACGATCCGATCGAGCAGCGCGAACACTTCACCGCGAGTGATCGGGTCGTCAAACCGCGTCTCGCTGATCTCCACGCCCTTGGCAATCAGGCTGTCGTAGTGCTTCTGCGCCCAGTGTTCTTTTTCCGGTTCTTCTGCGGGCTGTTCCGGATCTTCGGGATCTTCCGGCTCGTCGTAAGACAGACCGAGCGTATCAAGGATGCCCTTCGCGTACGCAACGCCGAACGCATGCTGCTCTGCCAGCGTGTCGGCTTGAACTGCATCTGCCTGCGTATCCACAAATACGCCCTCGCAGATCACCGCCGGGCAGGCCGTATCGCGGACAAAGGCATAGTAGTCCCCACGGCTCCCCTGCCGGGTCTTGACGCCGCGGCTGTTCTGGCCGATCGCCTTGACCTGCTTCTCAATATTCTGTGCGAGCAGCTTGCCCGTGCCGCCGTAGATCGTGTGGTAGACCTCGAAGCCGTCGCCGCCGCCCGAGTTGTTGTGAATATCCACGGCCAGATCAGGCGCGTAAGCGTTGCACTCGCGGACCTCCTCGTTGATGTCGTCGTCCTCGTCCTTCGTGCGGCTCATCCGGACATCCACGCCGTACGCGGTCAGGAAATCGCGGCAGGCCAGCGCCATCTGCAGGTTGACGTCCTTCTCCGTGATGTAGCCGACTGCTCCGGAATCACTGCCGCCGTGGCCGACGCCGATGAATACCTTCTTCTTGCTCACAGGTGTTTCCTCCTCCTTCTTCTGCTTCCGCTTCATGCATGCGACACTGCAGACCGGACGGCCGTTTGCACCTTCCTTCTCCGGGGCAAATAGGTAGCCGTCACTGGCGCGATACATGCCCGTAGAGCCGCCCGCGTCCTGCACGAGCAGCAGGTCGATCGTATACCGTCCGGCCGCATAGCGTGCTACCTCGTCCTCCGTGCAGCCGTCCGAGGACTGCACGACGATGATCCGGCCGTCCGCCAGCTCACCGATCATGTTGCGACTGCGACGGGTGGTCTTATCCAGCGACTGAACCGTATTGTTTTTCACGGCCACCTTCACGCCGCTGACAATATTGCCGTCGCTGACGGTCAGTTTCTCGGCTGTGCCGCCGTAGCCGCAGTCCACGCCCTTGGCCTTGAGGCACTGGAGCGTGCGGCCCTTGATCACGCCGTACTTATCGTTGCCCGATCCACCCATATTGAACAGACAGAGGTTATAGACCACGTCGGCACCTTCCTCGGTTGCCCAGGTCTTGAGCGTCTTGGCCGGCTTGCTGGCTGCGCCGTAGGGAGCAGCTGCAAACCAGATATCCCATTCATCGCGGTCGTAGATGTCACAACGGATACTGCTCATAAAATCACCACCGTTTTTGATAATACTTTTATTTGGAGAGATTAACTCACAAAAATAACAAGAATCCTCTGTTTTGATTTTACTTTTCCAAAGGTTTCTTGTAGGTCATAGCCCTATCGCTATCTGTCAGTCCGCTCGTAGTCGGATCGATGAACACGCTCAGCACAGCCATTAACATTGTGCAAAGCTGCACAGGGTTATTTAACACTGATTTGATTCCCTCCCACACAGCCTGCCAGCTGGTGAACGTCTGCGGATCCACACCGATTGCGGTAATCGCCACCGATGCAACGCCAATCCAGAACCACGGGTTCTTAAATCTTACCGGAATATTTACTTTCATGATATAAAATCCCCTTTCAGTCATCCAGCAAGGCATGAATTCCCTGCCGTGCCAAAAAATCTTTTTGCTTGTGCTTTATGTCGGTGGCATACTCTAACGCCGCCTCCATGTCTCCGTTTGTGTGTCCGCGCTGCATTGCATGGGCTGTGGCCTCCCCAAGCGCAATGCTGGCGCGGGTAGATTGAACCAGAATAAGAAACAACTCCTGCTGATCCGCGTTTTTCTTTGCTTGGGCTTCCTCTCGATCTTCAATGCGGCCTTTCAGCCGCCAGACGATTAGCCCCATAATGGCGCTTGGAATTCCCATAGCTGCAACAAATGCGGCCAGCAGTTCTCCAATACTGACTGTAACCATTTTCATCACCCCCTTTCTGCTTGATCACATAAAAAAGCAGCCCTGTTATGGGCTGCTATGAAACGTATTTATCATATTCATGCCTTATATTCGCCAATGAAAGTTCGGCATATATCTGTGTTGTACTCAGGTTCTCATGTCCCAAAAGACGCTGAATCACCGAGATGTCCATACCTGCATTATCTGCAGACGAAAACGCTCCTGTACTGAATAATGTACAGGAGCGTTTTCGTTAGGTTATTTAGTTTATAAACAAAACCCAGGCCAGCTTTTTATCCCATATACACAGTGTATCATAAAGACGTTTGCGGCGCATCTAACTGGAGCAGTGAATATTTTCTCTGGAAAGCAGTCTTTTGCACCGCATATCCATGTGAGCACAAGTTCTTCGTCGACCACATCAATCCCAAGTGTTAAATATGATTTCTCCGACTGTTTGCGGTTTCCAATAGCGGATCTGCTCCAGTTCTTCCGGACTGAGTTCTCCGCACAGGTTGTGCCAGTCCTTATTCAGCTCGGCAAGGCTCAGGAAATGCACCGCCCCCGTCGGCAATCGGAACCACTCTGGCTGACTGGTCAGAACAAATCCGCCGGAATCATCCCGCTCAGCAAAGGCCGCATAGGGATAATGGATGTTCTGCAAAATAAAAATGAAGTTGTCATGTCTACGGATCTGAGTAGAATAGAAGTTTGTTGGTGATGTATCTGTATTTAATTCTGTCACAGTCCCGCCGTTTTCCATGGCAATTGAGTAGCACATCTGACAGAACGCTTTTTCGTCCAAAAACGGCGGCGGCGCTGTGTTCACGCTCCAAAATCCTGTAATTCCTCTTGGAAGTATCATTTCATCGCCCTTCACTCATATGTTTTATCTCCTGTCCATTCCATCCACTTTGCGTTTTCCAATGTCATAATGGTGTATTCAGGATATCTTCTATGAATTTCGGTAAGGCAAATACTTCTCCACTCTCCATACAAGCCCTCACCGGTTACCTGAAACTCCTTGGAGTTCGAATAAGAAGATTTATATGTAGAATCCAATCTCCCGCAAATTCCGCATTGTCTACCCCAACAAAACGAGTCACTACCATAGTGTAAGATGATTTTTTTGTATATGTGTTTGTGCTTAGACCGTTTTCGGCTATCTGAGGTAGCAGCCGTCTTAGATTTTCCTTTATGCGGAGGCGTTTCTTCTTCTATTGGTTGCTGATATTGTTTTTTATATAAGTGTGTTTTTTCAGGATTCATGGTTAGATTTTCTCCCTAAATATCTTTGTGCTTTAGTCTCCAATCCCGGACAATCCATATCCATGCTCCATGGCTACATCACATACACGACCCAATTTATCCGCAAAACGCCGAATCTTTTGGAAGGACAGGCCATATTGCTGAATCACGCTGTTTTCTTCTGTGCCATGTTCATCAAGCCACATTACGATGGATTGCGAAAAAGTCTTAATTGCCGGAACCTGATCCCCTTCAAGTTGGATTTCTCTGTATGGATCAAATTGGTAATAGTATGTATAGTTTGTGAGTTCGTTTCTGGTATCGTACAGGAAGCCGTCAATTCCTTCCGGTTCGTCTACTATATGATGTTTCATCGTTTTTCTGGGGCTGAACGACAGAATCTCAAACGCATGGTTGGTGTCTTTGGCTGCAACTATCTCAAGTGCCACCCTTTCATCGTCCTTTCTGTTCGTTATTTTAAGGGGATTCCTTACTTGCCTTTTCCGGCCAAACTGGCTTTCCCGGTGTGTCGTCCTCGTTGATATAGTAGCCATCTACGATGGTTCGTACACCGCCACCGAAACTCCAGCCGTTCTCCTCGATAAACATCAGGAACCTGTCCAGTAACTGGTCCTCCGAAAGCTCCATTGGCACCTCCACGCACCCTTGGAACTCAAACTCCTTGCGGTGTGCCTTAGCAATCCCAGCGTTAGGCGCGATCACGGTGACCTTAGGCGGCTGCGCCGCAATTACATCTGCAATAAGATTGGTCACCACAAACAGCCAGTGGAGCTCCATCAGGAACCAGTGTGCTTCGTTCTCGAAGTGCATTCAAATATGAAGAATCTGTACTCTTCCAGAAAGACCACGCCTGCTTAGGATCAGAGACCCAGAGATCTTCCCGATAACGCTCCTCGGACAGTTGATAGCTAACGATGGATTCCCATGTAAACATCAGCCGCTGTCCTTCCAATTTCTTTCTGTGCTGGCCATCGGACAGCAGAATAAAAGAATATCCTTCCTGCCCAAGCCACACATCGTGTACATCGTATCCAAGTTATCACAGGGATACCATTTTTCAAATGTTGTCTCCATCATCTGCCTCCGTTGTTGGCCCCTTGCTGTATACTCACCCCAGGAGCCATTTCTGACCATCCGGCATAGCCCAAATGCACCCCGGTATCCGCTCCAGAATATTGCCTGTCCTAAAATCTCGTACAAGAACCTCATCCCGGTAGTCCGGGTCCTCATACCATTTTTCGGTATACATTCTGTCTCCGTCCAGAAGAATGAAACTCTCACAGTCCTCCAGAACAAACTCCCGGCGCTCTGGCCAAAGAATATAGAATCGATTTCCTTGAGGCGCTCTGGTTAAAAGAATGGGTGAGGTTTTTAGCATTAGGTTGTAGCAGTCCTCAGCAAGAGCGAGGGGCAGCACCGCAAGCTGGTTGGTCTTTTCTGTTGCATAATTAAAGCTCAGGATATGGATCTCTTCTTTGGGAAAGTCCACCATCAGCAACACCACCTGACCATCGAAATACACCGGTTTCCCAAGATACTGCCCAGGCTTTGTGTGAACAGGCTCATACACGATTCCATCAGGATAGTGAACCAAGATACCTTTGTTACATTGAATCGGGTGTCCGTCCCGGTAGAGCTCTCCTGCTTCATACAGGTCTCCTCCTGTGTAATCCATACCCCAGTACCATTGGTTACTGCCCGAAAGTGGCTCCAGATAGCTGATTCCATTTGTAATGATGCGCTTCATGTCCTATCCTCCCTGATTGCAGCTTTTTCAATCAAGTTTTGCTTCTATCATTGGTACTGAAATTATAACATGAAGAGCCAAGCAGACCCATGAATATTCCTTTAACTTTTCTTTACCCGGACGACTTTGGGGAGGCCTATCCCCTGACCGGCCTGATGTACTGCGCCGATTGCAGGGCAAGATGTACATTCACCGCACCTATAGCGGCAAGCATGTTCCTCAGTATATTTGCAGCCAGTATAGGAAGTACCCTATCGGCTCCCTTTGCCCTACACAGCACCGTATCAAGGTCGAAGCTGTTCTGACACTGATTGCGGATATGCTCCGGGCCATCGCGGAGTATTCCAAGAATGACCGAGCCGAGTTTATCCGCACTGTCCAGGAAACGCAGGCCGCCCAGCAGACCGCCGACATCTCTCAGAAGCGGAAACGGCTGGCTGCCGCCCAAAAGCGGGCTGGAGAACTGGAAAGGTTGATTTGCAAAATCTATGAGGACAACGCTCTGGGCAAGCTACCGGACGCCCGGTATGAGACCCTGGACGCGCAATATGCCAAAGAGCAAGACGCTCTCAATGCGGAAATCGAAGAATTGGAAAAGGCCGTTACCGGCTATGAGCAGAGCCGGAAATCAGCGGAAAAGTTTATTGCCCTGATTGACAAGTATGAGAATTTCGACACGCTGACAAACACCATGCTCAACGAGTTTGTAGAGAAAATTCTTGTCCATGAACGCGCCTGCAAAGGAAGCCAGGACCCCACACAGGAGGTTGAAATCTACTTCAATTTTGTGGGCCGGTATATCCCGTCCGCCTTGCAGCCGCTTCCTCTGACCCCGGAGGAACAGGAAGAACTTCGGAAGAAGGAGGAACGCAAAGACAGGCTTCACCAGAACTACTTGCGCCGCAAGGCAAACGGCAAACAGAAGGAATGGGAAGAACGGTACAACGCCAAACGAAAGGCAAAAATGGAGACCGAAAAAGCCGCTATCCGAGCCGAGGACATGAAAAAAAGGCATTTTTATTACCGTCATCCAGTTTTCAAAGCAGAAGCCGCACAGAATTGTTTATAAATGAACCCAAATGATAATCCGGCTTAGAAAACATTTCATTGCGAATTTATAGCATTTAATGACCATAGCATTGTTGTTTTACTCTACATTTGATATTCTATCCTGACGCAACTGCTTACTGTTGCGAATGTTCTGAGTGAGAAACACCATCACAATAACAATGTTCAGAACATTTAGCCCAAGCCCAAGATTCATCAGAAACATACGGTTTTGGGAAACCACGTTCTCATCCGGAATCGCAACGCCTACACTCCATCCGCTGCTCAATTTGCTTACATAAATATTATAGTTCTCCTTGGCATCCCCAACATAATGCATAACTTGTCCGGAATCATCGTTCATCATATCCTCTTGCAGCGAAATCAGATGCGTGTCCCCAATAGAATATGCCAGCGTTAGATGCGGATCATAAACCAGTAAACCATAACCGTCTGGTAGCTCCGAAAAATCCATCCAGTTCTCACTGGTGATATACACATCTATGGCAACAACATTGTCCGCGTCCGAAAGTGCATGGGACATGGTAAACACGTTCTGTCCGGTAATCGCATCTCTATACAAATCGGAAAACACAATGGTTCCCGGCGTTGCCGCCACCGCATCGGAATACCAAGACTTGGCCGCATAATCGTAGCTATCGTCTCCCTCCCATGGATTTGCGGCGACAATCTTACCATCGAGAACCGCATAGAGATCCAGAACATTGCCGCCGAATCGATCCGAGACCTTGTCACAATAGGATTTCATCCATTTCTCTATTTCCGCATCAGATATGTTCGCATCGACCATCTAATCCAGATACTTTCCGGCGAGCGTTACAGCAAAGGCATAGTCGTTCATCCGCGATTCGATTTTTTCCACCTGCATCTGAGCCAAATAACTACCATCTCTGATGGTGCTTTCCACAAAAAGGCTATGCGATTCCAGAAGATAATATCCAAATACAATTTCCAGCACCAAAAAGGCCGTAATATATATAATTAATCCTAATCTCTCTTTCAATCCTAGACTTGTTGCCATAGTCTACTTCATTCCACCCACAAATAATATTCTGGTCTGTGAAATCCAGATCGCCAAAATCACTCAGCAGGCGATAGCACGATCCGGAAAATAAATTTCCAAACAACACAGTTGCATATCCAGCTTTATTTTAACAACCCCTTAGCAAGGAGCTTTCATCATAGCGCATATTTTGTCAAAATGAAATTTTACTTGTACCAACAAAGTAATATAGAGATATATTATTACAAAGTTGGAATATAAATAACCTACACCAGCATCGTCGTAACCGACTTTTTGCGAACTGATTATGCAATAATAATTCTGTTCGCACTTCCACATTTCCTGCTACCACGATCAGCTTATCCTCTACCTCTGGGTGATATAAATACTCGATCGAGGCGTAAAAAGAATTCCTATCACTATGTAAAGCGGTTCTGATGCCACACAGATAGCACAAATCGCCGCGAAAGCACCTTGCGCTCTTAGTTGAGCGCAGACGCACTACAGAACTCTTCTGTGCTATCCGGTGGCATGCTACATTCAATACCGCAGATATTTCTCTTCTCGTAGTTGGCCAAAACGCCATCCCGAAAGAACTATTTATAGAAACAACAGCAAGCTGACCGCCATCACTACCATGCCGGAGATCAAGCCATAGATAGACAGATGGTGCTCCCCGTATTCTCGAGCAGCCGGAAGCAGTTCGTCAAAAGAAATGAAAACCATAATACCAGCTACTCCCGCAAACAGTAGTCCAAATACCGTGTCACTCATAATCGGGCGCAGTACCAGCCACCCCAGCAGAGCCCCTAGAGGTTCTGCTAAGCCCGAAAGGAAGGAGTAGCAGAACGCTCTTCGTCGGGAACCAGTGGCCTGGTAGATGGGCACAGACACCGCGATCCCCTCTGGGATATTGTGGATTGCAATGGCCACAACAATTGGGATGGCCACACTTGGCTCCTGAAGTGCAGATACGAAGGTAGCCAATCCCTCGGGGAAATTATGAATTGCGATGGCCAGCGCCGTAAAGACACCCATACGCATCAAATGCCCCGACTGCGGAACACCCTTCTCTGTGTCCTCCATGAGCTTAACTTCGTGGGGATTCTCTGCGGACGGAATCAGCTTATCAATGACAGCAATCACCAGCATGCCACCGAAAAACGCCGCAACTGTTGCCCAACTGCCAGAGCGGGTTCCCATTTCGGTGATCAGCGAATCCTGTGCTTTGAAAAAAATCTCAATCATCGAGACATAAATCATCACGCCGGCAGAAAAGCCAAGGGAAACGGACAAAAATTTTCGGTTAGTATGCCGACAAAGAAATGCGATACAGCTGCCGATGCCGGTGCTAAGGCCTGCAATCAATGTCAGGAAAAACGCAAGCAAAACAGTATAGTCCAAAGTACCCCTCCTTATTTATTCAAGTTAGCTTATGCTAACCGTTTTATTTTATCACTCTTCATATTGTATGTCAACGGCAACATACGCGTTCTCAAAAGGATTGACACTTGTAAAAGCAGGATATGATTAAGCATATCTTAATCATATCCTGCATAAGATAAAAAAGCCATGTATGGCCGGCATCATACTCACTATCGGTATTCATATGGCATGCACTTTGGCAAGCATGTAGAGCTTAATATGCACTCCCGCCTGACTATGCCGTTCCTTGCTTCTGCCCTGATAGTGACTAGTTCCCTGTTCTGGAAAAAGCTCTTTCCCATCGAGCTGATTTTCTTATCCGTCTGGCTTAATATTGTAGTTTACGGCGTATGACCCTTCGACTCAAAGGTCACGTTCTCCAATCGAAGAAAAACAATCCCAGTTTCCTCCAGCGTGCGATCCGCTTGAAGCGTTCCCACCACAGTTATCTCCGATTCTGGATCTGGATAATCCTGAGGATAAGAAAGTTCTTCCGGCATGACAAAATCAAATCCCTGAGCACAGCAGGCGGTGGCATCCTGCACGATCACACCGCAGTAGACCTGTTTAGTTTTAGGATCCTGACATACCGAGAAAATACCGGTTATGCGGATGGTTTTTCCGATATAGTCATCCGGTGACAACATCATGTTAAACACTTCTGCGTAGACCATGGTGCTGCTGAGGGTCGTTAAATCCACATCAACGGGCACCGTTGGCACTTCCTTAGAATCCGGCTGCAAACCCGAAGGCGGGTTTTCTGTTTCTTCTTCCGGCGTAGAACCGACAGCCGGGAGCACTGAGCCGTCTCCCTGCCCACCCCCACCTTCAGCTGGCAGCGGCGCTTCCACGGGCGCTTCAGCTCCTGAGGATGGTGTACGCTCCGGAGTTGCTTCCGCTGGCTGAGAAACAGCGGGCGGTGTCAGGCTTTCTGCTTGCACAGAGCCGCCATCTTTACTGCATGCAAAGCAGGCCAGAAGCAAAAACCCCGCCAGACACAAAATCACTTGGCGTTTCATCAGTCATCTCCTTCCAATCCATCCCACAAGGGAACAAAGGGCAAACAGCACAATTTGCACGGCAACAATGGTGGCCCCTACCGGTGTGCCCGCCAGAATAGATGTAAGGATTCCAGCGGCGGCACAGCACATGGAGAGGACAGCGGCGCATAGGGTGACGGCCCGGAAGCTTTTGAACAAGCTCATAGCGGACATGGCCGGGAAGATCACCAAGGCAGAAATCAGCAAAGAACCCACCAGATTCATGGCCATTACAATGACCACCGCCGTTACCACAGCCAGGATCAGGTTGTACATTCTGCTCCTAATTCCAGTGGCCGAGGCAAAGCTCTCATCAAAGGTGACTGCAAAGATCTTATGATAGAAAAAGAGGTACAGGAGCACGACCACCACCGACAGCGCCACACACATCCAAACCTCGCTTTGGGTAAGGGCGAGAATGGAGGTGGAACCGAACAGTGTGGTGCAGACATCCCCCGTCAGATTGGTGGAAGTGGAAAACACATTCATTATCAGATAGCCTATGGCCAGCGCGCCCACCGAAAGCATGGCCATAGCGGCGTCCCCTTTGATTTTGGAATTCAGGCCCGCCCCCAGCAGAAGGATAGCACACAGCACCGTAATCCCCATAACCAGCGGCATGTCGTTGGTCAGGTTCAAAACAGAGGCCACCGACATGGCTCCGAAGGCCACATGGGACAACCCGTCCCCAATAAAGGAGAACCGTTTGAGCACCAGCGTGACCCCCAGCAGCGAGGCGCACAGGGCTACCAGCACGCCCACCACAAGAGCGTAGCGGACGAAAGGATAGGCCCAGTATTGGACCAACTTCTCAATCAGCAGTTCCATGGTCGCCACCTCCTCTCTGCTCCAGAAGGCCACGGCCGGGATTGGATCGGACAAAGGCATCCCGGGTCCCGAAAAATACGTGCTCCCCCAGATAGAGGATGTGGCTGGCGTAGTGGAGGGCAGCCTCCATGTCGTGGGAGATCATCAGGATGGTCATGCCATCCTTTTGATTTAGCTGGGCGATGACCTGATACAGCTCCCGGCTGGCCGCCGGATCCAGTCCGGCCACCGGCTCGTCCAGCAGCAGCATCTTCCGGGCCGCGCAAAGAGCCCGGGCCAGCAGCACCCGTTGCTGCTGGCCTCCCGACAGCTCCCGATAGCATCGCTTTGAGAATCGTTCCATATCCATGCGCCGGAGGGACTGCCGGGCCAGTTCCTTTTCCGCCTTGGTGTAAAAGGGACGCAGGCCGCACCGGCTTTGACAGCCGGACAGAGCCACCTCCCAGACAGTGGCGGGGAAATCCCGTTGGGCCTGGGTCTGCTGGGGCAGGTATCCGATCTCATTGGCACGCACTCCGCCGCTCAGAGTCACCGAGCCCTCCAGAGGCGTCAACAATCCCAGGATGGTCTTCATCAGGGTAGATTTTCCGGCGCCGTTCTCCCCCAGGATGCACAGGTAGTCCCCGGTGCCTACGGTAAAGTTCAAATCCCGCACCAGGGCAGAATCATAGCCCAGGGCCAGGCCCTGGCAGTTCATCTGGATCATGTGATAGCCCTCCTCTCAGCCCAGCGCGGTTTTCAGGATCTCCAAGTTCTGCTCCATAATGCCCAAATAAGTGGCTCCCCTCTCCACATCAGCAGCCGTCACCGACTGCATGGAGTCCAGCACCAGGATCTCCTGGCTTTTGGTGCAAGTATTGTCGACTACCGTCCGGGCGATCTGATGGGTGGCCCCCTCAATGGTCAGCACGCAGGGCAAAGACAGCTCATCTACCTTACCGGCCAAGAAGGTCACTGTTTCAAAGCTGGCCTCCGTTTCTGCTGAGCAACCGGAAAAGGCGGCATAATAGCTCAGTCCATAGTCATCCGCTAGATACCGGAAAGGAAACCGGTCGGCAAAAAGCAAGGTATGGGTGGAGGCGGCATCAACTGCATCCTGATACTGACCATCCAGATCCCTGAGTTTCTGAATATAAGCATCGGCATTTTGACCGTAAACCTCCTGATGCTCGGGATCAATGGTACTCAGGGTGTCCGCAATGGCATCGCAGAGCAGCGCGGCATGCTTCAGTGACAGCCAGATATGCTCATCATCATGGCTGTGGGTGCATTCCGAGGTGTGATCACAATCTTCATGATGCTCATCGTCCTGCTCATGATCGTGTTCTTCGTAGTGTTCATTCTCCTCGTGGTGATGATGCTCGCTCTCCTGCATTCCTTCCACCATTTCCTCGGTTTTTACGCCGTCTCCCAGCACCTCCATCAGGTTCATGGCCACCAGATTGGTATTAGCGGCGTTGGCCAGGGCATCCTCCACCCAGGCATCCGACTCTCCTCCTGTGTAGAGAAACAGGTCGCAGTTGGAGATGGTGACTATATCGTCGGCGGTAGGTTGAAAGCTGTGGAGATCCACACCATCATCCAGAAGCATCGTCAGCTCCACATGGTCTGCGTGATCACCCACGATCTGCCGTACCCAGTCGTACTCTGGGAAGATGGTGGTGACGATCCGCAGCTTTTTGCTACCGCTTTCAGCGGGGGACGCCGTGCTGCAGCCAGTCAGGAGCCCTATAGTCAGAGCAAGGGAAAGGAGAATGGAAATTGCATTTTTCATATGGATAAAACCTCCGAATTCATACAGAAATTGAAAAATGGGCGCAAAAATACAAGGGAGTTCTGGGCGTGCGCCAAGAAAGCCTGCTTCAGATGGACAGACTACTCCCCTTGTAATTAGTATTCTGTTTAATTCAGCAGTTTTACCTTCCACAAAACCGGTGAAGAGACGACAAAGATGTTCTGCGTCCGCAGAACAAGAAACAGCATATAGAAGCCCAGAAGCGCTTCTCCAGCAGATGCGATATGGGCTGCGGAGAGCTGCTCCAGAAGCTTTTGGACGCTTTGGATTTGATGACAGATGGTACAGTGCTCGCCTCCGCAATCGTGGTCAGCCTCAGCAACGACAAAAAACACAGAGAAGAACAGGGTAAAAACCAGCAAAGCCGCGCCGCATGCGGCGGCAAAACGTGTTCTTTTCGCCATGTTCTTCTCTCCCTCCCTTATCATTGAATGAACGAATGTCATGTACGGTGGCAGTCTTGACAAATGCCGTACATAACTGTCTTGAGAATATCCAGCTCGAACCCGTCCAGCTCCAACATGGCACGGGTCAATTGCGCGGTATGCTCCGCATCCATGTGGAAGGTTTTCCCACAGCGGGTGCAGGACAGGTGCAGATGGGAATGACATCCCGGAGCGCCAATATACTGATAGAAAGCCTCCCTACTGCCCGGTTTTGCCGACTTGCGGATCAACCCTTCCGACTCCAGCTGAGACAGATTCCGGTAAACGGCGCTGAGACTAATCTGATGCGCGCACAGCTTCTGGGCGATCTGCCGTACGGATAACAGCTGGTCAGGGTGCTGATTCAGGAAGTCGATCAGATAATCCCTCTGACGAGTATCGTACTTTTTCATCCGCATACCTCCCAGATTTGCAAATCATTCGCAAATCATAATAGCACTACACTGGCAATATGTCAAGAGTGATGTCGAAGAACCATTTGGATCCTGCCACTGACAATCATCTGCTACCGAACACTCAAGACGATCACGAATGTACTACATCGCACAATATTTGTTTCATGGCTGTATATGTTTTTTGACAAATTTGATTACTAAATCCGCATACTGTTTCAGCCGGACTCAATACAGTCAGGTGCATGTCTGTCAGGTTTATGTCTACCACGGGATGCAGCATAAGAGCCATAAGTTTCTCACGTCATGCCCGGGCAAAGATATGGTTATCATCGGACAGAATTAGAATCACCCGCTCTTCCCAACGGAATAAAATTATTCAGAGTCAGACTCAAATAACGCTGACCCCCTAAAAGAAACTCAATCATGAGGTCCTCATAGGGTTTTGTGAGCAGTTCCACCATAGCATCACAGAACTACTCCATAGCGGCGTTTTCTTTGGAAGTGCGGTCTTTGGTTTTCTATTTCAGCATAACTCACCTCATCATTCTTTTGATAGCCGGAAACGGTAAAATGGATAACCATTTTTTTGAAGGCACTCTGTCCCACAATATTTTTCATCAGATCCTGTCCCGCCGCTCCACCCATTGTTTCAGACAGGGAACAGGTATTGGAGAGAAGCAATCCTCTCTCAATCTACGGGTGCCGAACAGCGATGAGCTGCGCAACCATATCCCATAAAGGCTGTCCGACCAGCCAAATTTATTCCGTCTTTTCAGCACAGCAAAGAAGCCCACAGTTCTTTGTATCCGTAACTGCGGGCTTCTCTCTTTTCTATTGTTGCACAAAAAATTATGACCTTGCCCCACTCAATTGCCACTGAGGGCTTTCGCTCTGGAGCTCCACCATGTGCCGGAACAGGCCGCCCTTCGCCATCAGCTCCTGCGGGGCGCCCTGCTCGACCACACTGCCGTCCTTCAGCACCACAATATGATCTGCCCCGGCCACGGTGCGCATCCGGTGGGCGATGACCAGCACCGTCTTGCCAGCGAGAAGCCGTGAGAGCGCCCCTTGTACCTTAGTCTCATTTTCCACATCCAGAGAGGCAGTGGCTTCGTCCAACAATACGATGGGAGCGTCCTTGAGCAGCGCACGGGCAATGGAGATACGCTGCCGCTCGCCCCCTGACAGTTTAGCACCGTTTTCTCCGATGGGTGTGTTGTAGCCCTGAGGCAGCCTACTTACAAACTCATCACAGTTGGCTGCCTTGGCTGCGACCATTACCTCCGCGTCGGAGGCGCCGCGCTTGCCCAGGCGGATGTTCTCCATCACCGTGTCATCAAACAGCACCACATCCTGAAAAACCATGGAATAATCGGTCAGCGACACCTCCGGGTCTACCG
>OERW01000047.1_pt1 | contig 65925 bp, 62 predicted proteins | sample 1540091 | NCBI WGS metagenome assembly OERW01 (sample SAMEA3891889, study PRJEB23780) | metagenome | biome: terrestrial biome; feature: animal house; material: Caecal content | place: Italy | collected 2015-05-05 | reverse complement strand
GAGTGCATCCTTGGTAAGGATGAGGTCACCGGTTCAAATCCGGTCAGCAGCTCCATAAAACCTCGGAAACTTTGGTTTTCGAGGTTTTTGCTATTATTGGATTGATGTGGAGGCAGAAGCAATGTCGCAGCGTCACGGACACGGTATCCATTCAATAGACCGGCTCGCCAATCGCTCCGGTATGCGCGATTGGAACGCCGGCTTTAAAACGGCGTTGTCACTCGGCACACTAATCCTGTGCCTTGCAGCTGACCATATTGCCGTGTCTGTTTGTGTGATTTTAGCGTTTGCCGTGCTGCAAACTGTTAAGGGAAAGCTGCCGCTTGACGACTATCTTGTACTGTTGTGCGTGCCGCTGGCCTTTGTGCTCTTGGGTGGGATCGCGGTTGCATGTGACCTGTCCTCGATTCCGGCAGGGGAGTGGAATATGCCGTTGCCGGGCGGATATTTATGTGCGAGTACGGAGAGCGTGTGGACAGCTTTTCAGCTCGTACTGAAAGCGCTGGGCGCGGTTAGTGCTATGTATTTGCTTGCATTGACAACAACAGCGGCGGAGCTGGTCAATGTGCTGCATCGCGTGCATCTGCCGGCGCTGCTCTGTACATTGATGTACCTGATTTACCGTTTTGTGTTCGTACTGATTGACCAGTATAGCCGGATGCGGGACGCAGCGGGAGCGCGGCTCGGCTGGCGGGACTTCCGCACCTCATGCCGCTCGTTTGGCGGGACGGCAGGCAATTTGCTGGTGTTAGCATTGCGGCGTGCACGCGTATATGATGATGCAATGGCCGCACGCGGCTATGACGGTACCCTTCGGTTTCTCGAAGAGAAAAAAACGGTGCATGGGTCGCAGATTGTATGTATGCTGCTATTCTGGGCGGTGCTGTTGGCACTTGCATGGATCTGAGAAGGAGGAAGAGTGAAATGCTGCCGATTTTACAGGTGCGCGATCTGTGCTTCCACTATGATGCGTGTAAGCCAGCGTTGGACGGTATATCGCTGGATATTACCGCAGGCGAACGTATTGCGGTGCTTGGCCCGAATGGGGCGGGCAAATCAACCTTTTTCCTATGTCTGAACGGCGTGCTTGCACCGGACAGTGGCAAGATTATATTGCATGGCCGCGAGATCAACCGAAAGGAACGCAAACAGCTATGCGAGCATGTCGGGGTGGTCTTTCAGAACGCAGATGACCAGATTATTGCTCCGACGGTTGCATCTGAAGTATCCTTTGGGCCGATGAACCTGCGTCTGGAACGGGATGAGGTCGCGCGCCGGGTCGAGTATGCGCTGGATTACATGGATTTACAGACATATCGCGCCCGTCCGCCGCATGATTTGTCAGGCGGCGAAAAAAAGCGGGTGTCGATCGCAGATTTGCTGGCGATGGAAAGTGAGATCTTGCTGCTGGACGAGCCTGCCGCTTCGTTGGACCCGGCAGGCAGCGAACGGCTGGAACAAGTGCTTGGGCGTCTTTCGGATGAAGGACGGACGCTTGTGATCTCGACGCATGATATGGATTTTGCGCTGCGTTGGGCGATGCGTGTGGTTGTGCTTGTAGCAGGAAAGATCATTGCGGATGGCCTGCCGCAGGCTGTTTTATCGGATGATGCCGTGCTGCGCAGCGCACAGCTGCGCCGTCCGATGCTGATGGATGTTTGGCGTACGCTGCGTGATCGCGGTCTGGTTTGTGCGGATGCGCCCTGTCCTGCTTCGGTGCAGGCGCTGGCGCGCCTGTTGGATGACGCAGCGCCTGACGCGTGAAGCAGAATAGGCAACGCGTAGAGGAAACGCTTTTGTGAACCGCAAGGGAGTCTGCCGGTTGAATACGGCAGGCTCCCTTTTTCTAACTGTCGGACATCGTGTGTATCCTGTACATTGTTTGTAAAGTGCCGCTGTGGTATAATAGAATGAAAACCAAGCAATATACCGTTTACAGACGGAGGCGATACCATGCAACTGGCAGATTTTTTTGCCATTGATAAGCTGTCCCAGCACGATGAGGAATTGCTGATCCAGTCCGCCATGCAACTGCAGCAGATCATGATGCTGTACGAGGCGGGCATTCGCGAGATCAAGACCAAACTGGATATTCTGAGCGATGAGTCCCATCTTTCGGGCAAGCCTAGCCCGATTGATTCGATCAAAAGCCGTATTAAGACCCCGCGCAGTATTATCAATAAGCTCAAACGCCGGGGATATCCGATTTCTCTGCAGTCGATGATGGAAAACCTGAACGATATCGGCGGCATCCGTGTGATCTGTCCGTTTATCGAGGATATCTATACCGTGGCCGACATGTTAATCCGACAAGACGACCTGACGCTCATCGAGCGCAAGGATTATATCGAAAATCCCAAGCCGAACGGCTACCGCAGCCTGCATCTGATCCTGCAGGTGCCGATTTTCCTGTCCGACCGGACGCAGCCGGTACGTATTGAGCTGCAGCTGCGCACGATTGCGATGGATTTCTGGGCGAGTCTGGAGCATCAGCTGCGGTATAAGGCGGATGTGGAAGTACCCGCCCATATTTCGGACGACCTCAAAGCCTGTGCGGATGTGATCGCGGCGACCGACGAAGAAATGCAGCGCATCGCCAAAGAACTGCATGTGCTGTAATAAACATAGGAAAGGAAACCAAATCCCATGCAATACATCCCTGTAATCACCCTTGCACTGGTGGCAGTGCTGCTGGTGATGGTTATTGTGCTGCTGGTGCGGCAGCGGCCGCAGTCAGGCGGCGACAACGGCTCTATCACCGCGCTGGGGACGCTGGTCAGCCAGAACCTGCGCGAAGGGCGTGAAGCACAGCTGAGCCAGCTTTCCGCGATGGATAAAAGCCTTGCGGGCAAGATGAGCGGCGTAACCGATCAGCTCGGCCAGTTCGAGCGGCGGCTGCACGGCTTCACCGCAGAAACTACGCAGAACCTTGAGAATATTCGCGTGACGGTTGACCAGAACCTGCGCGCCATGCAGGCGGACAACAACAAGAAGCTGGACGACATGCGGCAGATCGTCGACGAAAAGCTGCAAAAGACACTGTCCGACCGCATGAATGAATCCTTCCGTTTGGTCAATGAACGGCTCGAGCAGGTTTACAAGGGCCTCGGTGAAATGCAGACGCTCGCGCAGGGCGTAGGCGACCTGAAAAAGGTGCTGACCAATGTCAAGACGCGCGGCATCGTTGGTGAGATCCAGCTCGGCGCGATTTTGGAGGATATCCTTGCGCCCGAGCAGTATGCAGTCAATGTAGCGACCCGGCCGGGCAGCCGCAATGTGGTTGAATATGCAGTAAAGCTGCCGGTCGAGGATGGCGGACATGTCTGGCTGCCGATCGATTCCAAATTCCCGGGCGATACCTATGGCGCGCTGCGTGACGCCTATGAGACCGGCTCGCGCGAACAGATTGACGCCTGTGTCAAGCAGCTGATTACGACCCTAAAGGCAGAGGCGAAGGATATCCGTGACAAGTACCTTGAGCCGCCGTATACCACCGAGTTCGGCATCCTGTTCCTGCCGTTTGAGGGGCTGTATGCCGAGGCGGTTAACCGCGGTATGGTCGAGGTGCTGCAGCGGGACTACCATGTCAATCTCGCAGGGCCAAGCACAATGGCCGCGCTGCTCAATTCCTTGCAGATGTCGTTCCGCACGATCGCGATCCAGAAGCGCTCGGGCGAAGTGTGGCAGGTGCTGGGTGCGGTTAAAACCGAGTTTGACAAGTTTGAGGCTTGTCTGACGCAAACGCAGACCCGTCTCGATCAGGCCAGCCGCGAACTGGATAAGCTGGTCGGCACGCGTACACGTGCGATCCAGCGCCGTCTGCGCGGCGTGACCGAGCTGCCCGAGGCAGAAAGCCGAGCGGTGCTGGATGCGCCGTCGGATGAAGAATAACAGAAAAACAGGAGGCCGTCCTAAATGGGATGGCCTCTTCACAAAATCTTAAGAATTTTTTCACAGTTTTGTGCAGGATTGACAGGCGCGAATACGGTAGAATAAAGTCAGAACATATAGGAGGGATCCGGCATGAAACAGGAAAACCAAAAAACCATCGGACTGTGGAATCTGCTGCAGCATTGGGCGGATGTCCTGTTCGGCCCGATCGAACGCAGCAAGTACCGCGGATGGTAAATCAAAACAAAAAATGCCCTCATAGCGGAAATATCCGCTATGAGGGCATTTTTCTTATGCATCGAAATAATAGCCGACACCGCGTTCGGCGTGGATCTTGGCATGCGAACCGACCGCGCGCATCTTACGACGCACGAGCGACAGATAGACCTCGATCGCATTGTAGGCCGCGTCGTTTTCCAGACCCCAGACTTTTTGTCGCAGGGTTTCGCGCGGCAGTACCTGACCGTCGTGCAGTAAGAACAGCTCGAGCAGCTGCAGTTCTTTGCAGGACAGCCGCGTTTTTCCGTCAGGCCCTTGCAGGACACAGTGGCCGCGATCAAGCGACAGGTCGCCCGCCTGCAGCAGCCGCGGTTGCAGTACGGGGCTTCGGCGGCCGAGCGCCCGTATGCGCGCAAGCAGTTCACCAAGCAGGAACGGTTGGGCGAGCACGTCATCCGCGCCCGCGTCAAGCACGGAAATACGATCACGGGCGGACAGATGCTGTGCTACCACCAACAGGGGGACAGACAGGCCATCTGCGCGCAGATCGGTCAGCAGGCCGGATATCCGGAACGCTGCGGCTTTGCCAACGCTGTCGCTCAGCAGCAAGGCAGCGTCGTACAACCCTTCCGGACAGAGCACCTCATCGCCCGTGTTGGGTAGGGGGATGTGATCGAACAATATGTGATCGCGGCGAAGCGCCTGCGGGATTTTTTCATTTTCCGTGCCGCCAAGCACAATAATACGCATGAGAGTGCTCCTTTCATATGTTGCAGGATAGGTACATTTTGATAGATCAGTGTGGAGTTTTTGTGTAAAGCCGATGGAAAAACTGTTAACTGCACGATCAATCAATCTTTTTTCAAGGAACAGCGTGTATGATGATACGCGGCAATCAAAAACATAGGAGCAGGAGGGAAAAACCTTGAAACTGCCGTTACCATCATGGAAAGACCGTCTGCCGCGCAGGCGGAAAACGGCGGATACCGCTGCGGCGGCTGAGCCCGTCGCCGGTGCGCACCGTAAGAAGAAAAAGACCCGCAAGCTGAAAAAGAAAGTGGTGATCCCGCTGGCAGTTGTGGGGGTGGCGGGTATCGCCTTCGGCGTGCACCATGTGCTCACAGCCGGGGCAACCGACATTGTGCAAACCTTTACTGAAAGCGAAGCGACGCGTCAGGATATCCAGTTGACGTTGTCCGCAACCGGTACGATCGAACCGGCCAATCAGTATGAGGTGACCAGCTCGGTGCAGGGTGAGGTGCTGTCCTGTACGTTCGAGGAAGGCGACGAGGTCAAAAAGGGCGATACCTTGTATGAGATCGACAAGACCGACGCGCAAAGTTCGATCGAGCAGGCGCAGCTGCAGCTGCAGCAAAGTCAGAACAGCTATAACCAGACGGTGGAGAGCCTGAATGATCTGAACGTAACGTCGAAGAAATCAGGCATGATCACCGAACTGTATGTCGAGGTCGGCGATGAGGTAAACGCAGGTGCGACGATCGCCGACGTGCGCGACTCGTCGGTCATGGAGCTTCGTGTGCCGTTTAATGCGGCTGACGTAGCCAGCTTCAGTGTTGGATCAACTGCCACTGTCACGATGGACAGCTCGTTTGAGACACTGACCGGCACGGTGACCGCGATCGATGCGGCCGAGACTGTGCTCGACGGCTATCAGATCGTCAAATACGTGACCATTCAGGTGAATAACACGGGCGGCCTGTCGACCAGTTCGACCGCGTCCGCAACGATAAACGGCGTGGGCTGCAACCAAGGTGCAAACTTTACTTATCGTTCAGAATCGACGATCACGGCCGACACCTCCGGCACGGTAACCAGTCTCAAGGTCAGCGAAGGCTCGCAGGTTTCGGTCGGCACGGTCGTGGCGACGCTGTCCTCGACCTCGCTGGAAAACCAGGTGGAAAACAGCCGCCTGTCTCTCGAGCAGCAGCAGCTGTCCTATCAGAATACGGTCGATAAGCTGGATGACTATACAATCACCGCGCCGATCGACGGCACAGTCATCACTAAGAATACCAAGGTCGGCGACACGCTGGACGCAACCAATGGCCAGACCACACTGGCCGTTATTTACGATTTGTCCTACCTGACATTTGACATCTCGCTTGATGAGCTGGATGTGAACGAGGTTGCGGTCGGTCAAAAGGTCAATATCACCTGCGATTCGCTCGAGGATGCGGGCACGATCGAGGGCGTTGTGACCAAGGTATCGGTCGCGGGTACGACCGCTAACGGTGTCACCAGCTATCCGGTCACGGTGCAGATCGACGATCCGCCGGAGGATTTGCTGCCGGGTATGAATGTGGATGCGACCATTGTGGTCGAAGAATCAACGGACGCAGTCGCGGTGCCGATCACGGCGGTACAGCGCGGCAACATTGTTTACGTTAAGGACGAGAGCGCGAAAAATACAGACGGCACGATGGTAAATGGCACACTGCTGCCGGATGGTTGGAAGGCGGTCGAGGTTGAGACTGGCTTGTCGGATGACAACTACATTGAGATCCTGTCCGGCGTTGAAGAAGGCGATATCGTTTATGTGCCGCAGATACAGCGCACATCCTCGGATGGGGAGGATGAAATGAGCGGTATGATGGGCGGCATGGGCGGTATGTCCGGCGATATGGGTAGCATGCCTTCCGGTGATATGGGCGGCGGCATGCCCTCCGGCGGCGGTATGCCTTCCGGCGGCATGGGCGGCGGAGGCGGTATGCCGTGATGAAACAGCCGCAAGCCAAGAACCGCACGCCGCTGATCGAGCTGCGCAATATTTATAAGATCTATCAGATGGGCGACACCGAGGTGCATGCTTCGGACGGCGTTTCGCTCAAAATCTACGAGGGCGAATTCGTTGCGATTGTCGGACAGTCCGGCTCTGGCAAGAGTACGCTGATGAATATTATCGGCTGTCTGGACGTGCCGACAAGCGGAGAATATTTTCTGAACGGTGAGGATGTATCTGAACTGACCGATGACGAGCAGGCCGAGATCCGCAACAAGACGCTGGGGTTTATCTTTCAGCAATACAATCTGATCCCCAAGCTGAACGTGCAGGAAAATGTCGAGCTGTCGCTGCTGTATGCGGGCATGCCGGCAGAGGAACGCGCCGAGCGGGCGCGGACGCAGATTGCGCGTGTCGGGCTGGCGGGCAAGGAGAAAAACCTGCCGAATCAGCTGTCCGGCGGCCAGCAGCAGCGTGTGTCGATCGCCCGCGCGCTCGCAGGCGATCCGTCGGTCATTCTGGCCGACGAGCCGACCGGTGCGCTCGACAGCCGCACCAGCCGCGAGGTGCTCGACTTCCTGCAAAAACTCAACCGCGAGGGCAATACGATCGTGCTTATCACGCATGATAACGGCATCGCGCAGGAGGCCCAGCGCGTCGTGCGTGTGGCAGATGGCAAAATCATCTTTGACGGCCCGGCGCGCGAGGCCTTTCCGAGAGGAGACTGACCGATGGGATTTACACAGGCGTTTAAACTGGCGCTCAAAAGTCTGGCAGGCAGTAAGCTGCGCGCGTTTCTGACTATGCTGGGTATTATCATCGGCGTCGGCTCGGTCATTATCCTTGTTTCCCTCATGCAGGGCATGACGGGGGAAGTCACCTCGATGTTTGAGGACATGGGCACGAACATGCTGACTGTGACGGTCACCGGGCGTGGCTCTTCCCGTACAGTGGATGATGACGACATGTATGCGCTTTACGAAGAAAATACCGATGTATTCATGGGTATGAGCCCGACAGTGATTATTATGGGTTCGGTCAAAACCTCAACCGATTCGGACAGCTTTTCATCCACTTCGGTCAGCGGTGTTTCCGAGCAGTATGCAGACATCAACGGTCTGGCTTTACAGGACGGGCGCTTTATCAGCTATGCAGACCTGGAATCGCGCAGCAAGGTCGCCGTGGTCGGCACATATGTGGCCAACATGCTGGGTGGGAACGCAGTCGGCCAGACCGTTAAGGTCAACGGCAATGCGCTGACCGTGATCGGCGTAGTTGAGCAGCAGGATGATTCGACTGAAGGCTCGGCTGACGATTGCATTTATCTGCCGTATACAACGGCATCCAAGCTGACGTTTGGTCAGGTTTCGGCTTATACTTTTGCAACGTGGGATTCCTCGCTCAACGCGCAGGGTACTGCGCTGATCGACGATATGCTGTACTCGGTGTTTGAAAACGACGATTTCTATTCGATCTCCGACATGCAGGAGATGGTTGACTCCATGGAGGAGATGACCGGCATGATGACCATGGTATTGGTCGGCATTGCAGGCATCTCGTTGCTCGTCGGCGGCATCGGCATCATGAATATTATGCTGGTGTCGGTCACCGAGCGTACGCGCGAGATCGGTATCCGCAAGTCGCTCGGCGCGAAAAAACGCGATATCATGCGGCAGTTCGTGATCGAAGCAGGCACGACCTCAGCGCTTGGCGGCGTGATCGGCATTGTGTTCGGCGCGGTGGTCGCTTTGGCGCTTGGGCAGGCGATCGGCATTGACGCTACGCCGTCGGTTATGGCAGTCGGTGTGAGCTTCGGTGTGTCGGTTGCCATCGGCGTGTTTTTCGGCTTTATGCCCGCCAGAAAAGCGGCAAAGCTCAACCCGATCGATGCGCTGCGTTATGATTAAAAGGAGGAAAGATATGAAAAAGTGGATTTCCGCGCTGCTTGCGGCCGTGCTGCTGGCGGGCAGTTTGCCCGCAGCGCTGGCCGCGGACAGCGTGTCCGAGAGCGTGGTCGAGCAGGTGATCCGCGCGACCGGGATCATGGAGGGCGACAGCAGCGGCAACATGAACCTTGACCAATCGGTCACGCGTGCACAGTATGCCAAAATGCTGGTCGCAGCATCAAGCTATAAGGACAAGGTCGCGGGCAACTCGAACGTCTCGCCCTTCAAGGATGTGCCCTACACGCACTGGGCGGCCGGCTATATCAAGACCGCCGTGCAGCAGGGCTGGCTGAGCGGCTATCTGGACGGCAGCTACAAGCCGGAGAACACGGTTACGCTGGAGGAAGCTGCAACCGGCGTACTCAAGTTGCTTGGCTATACGGCTGAGGATTTGTCTGGTTCGTATCCTTACGCGCAGCTGGCACTGTATCAGTCGCTCGGGCTGGACGCGAATATCACGGCTACGCAGGGCAGTACGATGACCCGCCGCAACATGATGTACCTGTTCTATAACCTGCTCAATGCCGAAACCAAGGACGGGCAGGTCTATGCGGCGACATTGGGCTACACCCTGAACAGCAATAATGAGATTGACTACCTCAGCATGGTATCCGACACTATGGAAGGCCCCTATGTGGTTGAGGGCAGCCTGTCGAATATTGTTTCGAGCACAAACAAAACGGTCTACCGCAACGGCTACGCGTCTTCGGCCGACGCGGTACAGAAATATGATGTGATCTACTACAATGATTCGACGATCTGGGCCTATGCCAACGCGGTCACAGGCACCTATCAGTCTGCCTCGCCTTCGACTTCGTCGCCGACCTCGGTGACGGTCGCAGGCAATACCTATGAGATCGAATCCAGCGAGGCAGCTTACGCCCTGTCCACGCTCGGCGGGCTGAATGTCGGCGACATTGTCACACTGCTGCTCGGCCGCGAGGGCAAGGTGGCTTACGCCCTGCCTGCGGAGGAGTATGCAGACACGGTCGCGGGTGTGGTGGCCGCGACCGGCACCGCGACTTATTATAACGCGGTTGGCAACGCGTATACCGCCCGCACGATCACCGTTACAGCGACTGACGGCAATTCCTACACCTATCCCTGCTCCAATACCTCGATCGAAGAGGGCAACTTGGTTTCTATCGGTTTCGGTTCTTCCGAAACCGATGTTTCTATCCTGAAAACCTCGTCGGTGACCGGCAAGGTGTCCGGCCGCACGATTGGCAGCAGGACGATGGCGGATGATGTACGTATTCTGGATGTCAATGATACGAATGCCGTGCGCGTCTATTACTCCCGCCTGAACGGTGCGGTGCTGGAAAGCGGAGATGTGCGGTACTGCGCCACCAATGGCGCAGGCGAGATCACCGATCTGATCCTCAAGGACTTCACAGGCGATCTGTATGAATACGGCATTATCACCTCAGCAAAGAACAATTCCGATGAGATGAGCGTATCCGGCGAATATACTTATCTGGTAAACGGTGAAAAAAAGACGCTGTCCACCAATGGCAAATCGCTCAACGCATCGTCTGGCCCGGCGCGGCTGACGATCAAAGATGGGCAGCTGGATTCGGTGCGCGCACTTGACCAGATCAAAAATCCGGACAGTGTGACCCAGCTTGGTGTGACCAAGGATGACGAAAGCTGGTTGTTCGCGGACGATTGTGCGGTTTACCTGTATCAGAACTTGCAATACAGCCTGCTCTCGCTGACCGAACTGCGCAATAACTTCGACGTATACAACATCACCTGCTATTACGATAAGGATACGGAGAATGGCGGACGTATCCGCATTATTGTTGCAAGACCGAAGTAACGCAAAAAAGGGTTTCTCCCACAGGAGAAACCCTTTTGCTGTTTCTTGCATTCTGCACAAAGACAGGCTATACTATTTGTATGAAACACAGATTGGAGCGAGAAGAATGGCTTCGGATAAAACCAATGTGATGCGTGTTTTGGAACAGCATAAAATTGCCTATACCGCACATGAATATCCCCACGGCAAGGAAGCGGTCGACGGTGTGACGGTCGCGCAGCTGCTTGGGCAGAACGTTCAGCAGGTGTTCAAAACGCTGGTCGCGCGTGGCAAGTCGGGCGGGTATCATGTGTTTGTCATCCCGGTGGCAAAGGAGCTTGACCTGAAAAAGGCCGCCAAAGCTGCGGGGGAGAAGTCGGTCGAGATGGTGCACGTCAAGGAGCTGCTCGGGCTTACCGGTTATGTACGCGGCGGCTGCTCACCGGTCGGTATGAAAAAGGCATTTCCGACTGTGTTTGATGCGAGTGTGCAGGAGATCCCGACGGTGATTGTATCCGCGGGCAAGATCGGATATCAGATCGAATGTGCACCTGCCGACCTGCTGGCGCTGACGCGCGCCAAGGCGGCGCCGATCACGACGACGCCATAAGCGCGGCCGCATCCGGAAAGAGTGCAAACACCGTCTGCACGCCGCAGCCTGTCAGCTGCGCGAGCTTGGCTGCAAGGGTTGATGCGTCGTCATACAGCACGAAGTGCGCATGTCCGTCCGTGTCGGTGTAGGTGAAGTATTTCGCGCACAGCTCGCGGGAGAAGAATGCTTGCGCGCCTGTGCGCGTCAGCAGAGCGTCGCGCTCGGTGGGCGTGAGCGTTTTGCCGTTCGGTGTGTTGGAGGGCAGGGTGAAGTCCTGTGAGACCGGCTGCAGAAAGGCCGCGATGCGCGGCACGCCGTAGATGCCCTGTAAGGACGAGATGTAAGCCGTCAGGCTGCCGCCCGACAGTGCGGTCGGTGTGGTTAACACAGCGTGCGTCAGTTGGCGGCCGCAGGCGAGCGGGACGTAAAACGGGATACCCGCCTCATGCAGCGCCGTGTCAAACGCGGTGAGCAGCACGCGGCCGCGCGGCGTATCATGTTCAAAGTCGGCAAAGACGCCGGGCGCACCCGTGCGCCGTGCTTCAAAAACCAGATCAGCAGCCAGCCGTTCGGCATTGCAATCGGCCAGCTCACGCGGTGGGTCGCACAGGCCAAGCAGGCAGCGCGCCTCTGTGGTCGGCAGCTGCAGCCGCTGCAGTGCGCCGGTCGGTGTGATACCCAGACACAGGTGCAGCACGGGCATGCCTTGTCCGGCCGCGCGCGCCGTGTCCTTGCCGGTGCATACCAGAACCAGATTTTTCGTATATACCATCATGATCGACTCCCTTTTGTTCGGGCAGCGGCGCGCGGCTGCGGCGCTGCGCTGGACTTTTTGGACAAATTCTATTACACTATATGAAGCAATCCCAAAAGTGAGAACGCAGGAGTGAAGGAATGAGCAAGCTTATCCCGGATTACGTTTTTGAATCTATTTATGATATTACCCCCGCGCTGCTGCAGCAACATGGGGTGCGCGGCGTTCTGATCGATCTGGACGGTACGCTGGCTTCGCGTAAGGCTGCGCTGCCGCCTGATACACTTGCGCCCTTTGTACGCGCGCTGCACGAGGCTGGGTTGCGCGTGCTGGTGTTTTCCAACAACGGTGCGTCGCGCGTCGGCAGGTTCTGTGACGCGCTCGGCGTGGACTATATGAGCCGGGCGGTCAAGCCGCTGTCCTTTGGCTTCCGACGGGCGGCTAAGCGGCTTGGATTGCCGCTGCATGAAATTGCGGTCGTGGGCGACCAGATCTTTACCGATGTACTGGGCGGCAACAGTGTCGGCGCGCTGACCTGCTACGTGCAGACGCTCGACCGGCGGCATTTCTGGGTGAATATCCGCTACCGCTTCGAGCATCGGTTCATTGAACGCGGCCGCCGCCGCATGGAAGCGAGGGAACGCCATGAATAAAGCAAGGTTCGGCCCGGCCGGTAATTCGGATTCCTTTGCCGCCGCTGGCTACAAGAAGAGCGAGGACGCGCCCGCGTGGCTGGCCGCGATGGGGCTGACCGCGTTTGAATACCAATGCGGCCGCGGCGTGCGCTGCGGAGAAGAAACCGCGCGCAAGATCGGCGCGGCAGCGGCGCAGCACGGTATTGCGATGAGCATCCATGCGCCGTATTTTATCAACCTCTCCTCCGAGGAGACCGAGCGCATGGAAAAGAACGTCGGCTATGTGCTGGACACGGCCAAGCTCGCCGTGCCGCTCGGTGCGACGCGCATGGTTGTACATTGCGGCGGACAGGGCAAGCTGACGCGTGAGCGTGCGATGCGCAACACGCATGCCAATGTGCAGAACATCCTGCGCGCGCTCGATGAAGCGCATCTGACGGGCTGTACGGTCTGCCTCGAGACGATGGGCAAGCAGAGCGTGCTTGGCTCGGCCGAGGAGGTCTGTGAGCTGGTCGCAGCGGACGAGCGTCTGCTGCCCTGCATCGACTTCGGGCACTTAAACTGCCGCACAGGCGGCGGCATGTCGACGCGTGAGGACGTGAAGCGCTTGTTCGACCTGATGGAAAATACAATCGGTGTCGAGCGCACGCGTGTGCTGCACGCGCATTTTTCCCATATCGAATATAACGCCAAGGGTGAGGTACGGCATCTGACCTTTGCCGACACCGTCTACGGGCCGGACTTCACGCCGGTCGCGCAGGAGGCCGCCGCGCGCGGCTATACCCCGACGTTTATTTGTGAATCGGCCGGTACACAGGCCGAGGACGCGCTGACCATGATGCAAATTTTTCAAAAGGAGACAGAGAAATGAAAAAAGTGCTGCTGATCCACGGTCCCAACATCAATCTGACAGGCCAGCGCGAGCCGGGCATCTACGGTTCGGAAACGCTTGCTGCGATCAACGCCGAGGTCATCACCAAGTGCCAGCGGCTGGGGATGGACTGCGCGGTGTTCCAGTCCAATTCTGAGGGCGCGCTGATCGATCGCCTGCACGCTGCACGCGAGGACTGCGACGCGATCATCATCAATGCGGGAGCGTATACGCATTACAGCTACGCGCTGCGCGATGCGATTGCAGCCGTGCGCCTGCCCACGGTCGAGGTACACATGTCCAACGTCGATGCGCGCGAGGAATTCCGTCACAAGTCGGTGATCGGACCGGTGTGCGCAGGCTCGATCGCGGGCTTCGGCAAACATAGCTATCTGCTCGCGGTGGATGCGGTCAAGGCCATTCTGGAGTGAGGCGGGAAATATGAAGCGAGAAGAGTTGCAGCAAATGCTGCTCGAGGCGCCGTTTGACGCGCTGGTGCTGACAAGTGAGGTCAGCCGCCGCTACGCGACCGGCTTTCACTCGACCGCGGGCGCCGTTTATCTGTCAGACAAACAGGCCGTGTTTTACACGGATTTCCGTTACGTCGAGGCGGCGCGTGCCGCGGTTAACGATTTCGAGGTGCGCAAGATCGGCAGCGGCCGCAGCTACACAGCTGTGATCAACGAATTGATTGAGCAGGACGGCGTGCAGAAAATCGCGCTCGAGGATGAAACGCTGACCTATGCCGAATTTACCCGTTGGGCGACCGCGCTGCACGCAACTGCTGTCCGGCTGGAGGATCGCGTCGCGCGTCTGCGCGTGACCAAGGAGGATGACGAGGTCAGTAAGATCGTCGCGGCGCAGCGCATCGCCGAGCAGGCATACGAGGAAGTCCTGAACGATATCCGCGTGGGTGTGACTGAAAAAGAGATCGCCGCGCGCCTGACCTACCTGATGCTGCACTACGGCGCGGAAAACATGTCGTTCGATCCGATCGTTGTGTCGGGTGCGAACAGCTCCAAGCCGCACGGCGTGCCGACCGACAAGGAGATCGCCGCGGGCGATTTCGTCACGATGGACTTCGGCTGCATCGTCGACGGCTACTGCTCGGATATGACGCGCACGGTCGCGGTCGGCCATGTGACCGATGAGATGCAGCATGTGTATGACACCGTGCTGAGCGCACAGCTTGCCGGCATTGCGTGCTGCAAGGCGGGCGTGACGGGCAAGGCAGTCGATGGTGCGGCGCGCCGCGTGATCGAGGAAGCGGGCTATGGCGACGCATTCGGGCATGGCTTTGGGCACGGCGTCGGGCTGGAGATCCACGAAGCGCCGACGGCCGGGCCGCGTGGCGAGGAGCCGCTGCCTGCGGGCAGCATCGTCACCGCCGAGCCGGGCATCTATCTGCCGGGCAAGTTCGGTGTGCGCATCGAGGATATGCTGTATGTTATCGAGGACGGCTGCATCAACCTGACCGAGGAGCCTAAATCGCTTTGCATCCTATAATACAGGAATAAAAAACGCACCGGAACCATATGGTTCCGGTGCGTTTTGTGTGTTAAGTACGACGAATTACTCTTCGTCCTCGATTTCCAGATAATCAGCCAGATCCTTGAACAGGGCGGTCGCATCGACGTCGTCCTCAAGAACGATCTGCAGCGGCTCGTTGAGCGACAGCAGGAACATGCCGAGCAGGCTCTTGGCGTCTACCATACCGCTCTTGCCGTGGATCCAAATGTCGAAGCCGTACTTGGTGACGATCTTGTTGATCTTCTGGATATCATCCGTATTCTTTACGCGGATACCTCTGGTCATAATACTTACCTCCAATTATCAAAGCGCGGAAATCCTTTTCTGCTAACATTATAGCATAAAAAGACGGAAAGAAAAGAGTTTTTTGTGCTATCTCGGCTTTTTCATCATTTTGAAGTGCCAAGTGAAGCACATTGCACATTTCTTGTGTTCTATGCACAAAAATGACCACGAATTACCGTGCAATGTGCAAATTTAACAAGAATATGACAAAAAAAGAACAGCCTGCGACCCGGCAGGCTGTTGCTTGCTGGGCCGAACAGCCCCACACCGTTCGGTCCTCTTTCGCCCCCCACAGGGCTTTCTACTCTGCTATCGGAATGGTCTTTTGGTCGATGCGCACCGCGGTGACGGACTCGGTCGGCAGGAAACGGCGGCTGTGCGCATCTGCGCGATATTCATATTCAATGCTGATCTCCACCGGCGCATCGTCCGTTTCCCCGTAGCTGCGCGACCAGCTGTGTGCTTGGGTCTGCACCGCAGTACCGTCCTCGAGCAGCAGCGTGACGGTCGGCCCCTCCAGACTATCGGACGTATCGCTGTCGGCTGCGGCCGCGGTTTGCGTACCGGTCAGCTCGATGCCGAGCGGAGAAACCGTCAGCTGGTCAAGCTGCAGCCCTGAGTTGCACGAGAGGGAGAGCGATTGCGTCAGCGTTTTCGCACTCGGCGCGGAGAAGGTGAATGTCCAGCCCTTATCCGTGAGCGGTGTGCTGCGGCGATAGGCGATCTGTGGTTCAAGATATGGCAGATCTTCTACGCTCAAACCGCTGAAGGAGGATTCACACAATTCCAGATCGCTGCCGGTGTCGCCATAAATATGTGTCGAGCCATAGTACATACGGCCGTCGCGGCTGTCCCGCAGCGAGGCAATTTGTGCGGATTCGCCGTCAAACCGGTCATATGTCGGCATGACCAGTGCCAAGCACAGCGCATCGTTTTCCAATGCAACACCTGCGAAACGGATGTCAGGCGATTCGGCGGACTGCGGCAATACTGCACCCGAGCAGTCCTGCTGGCGGAGTGCGGCGAGACGCTGCGCGCCCGTGTCCTCCGCTTGATGGGTAACGGGATGCGAAGCATAGATCGCGGCAAGATCGATGGAAGCATCCACCGCATCGGGATGATCCAGTCGGGAGGCCGGCCCGATTTCCAGCGTCAGCGGTTGGTCACCGGGATCTTCGCTCAGCGTAAACGCATCGTAAAAGTATTCCACACCCGGCTGTTCGCTGTCGAACGTACCGGTTCCACTGGAGGAAACACAGGCGTCCTCCGTGCCGTCAAGCAGCAGGGAGGTTGCGCCCAGCAATGTGGTGTAGCGATCCGTATGCAGCGCTGAGGCATCGGCATAGCGCAGCGAATAGATCACCGCGACGCTGCCGTCGGTCACAATGGCGTCTTCCAGCGTGACCGTACAATCGCCAACGGTTTTGGTCTGATAAACCGGAGTGGTCAGTTCGGTTGGAACGATCACGCCCTGTCCGAACAACGCGCGCCAACTGCCGGACAGCTGTACAGCGGCAGCCGCCGTTGCGGTCAGCAGCAGGGCTGCGATCAATGCGGCCAACATGCGATGCGGACGGCGCAGGGGAATGCGCCGGCTCCGGCGGGCGCGTTGTTCGCGTACTGCACCTGCAATGTCGTACATCGGGGTCTCGATCTGTTCCAGCGCCTGACGGATGCGCAAATCATCCGGTGTTAGATTCATAGTCCCGCTCCCTCCTTTCCGAAGGTGTGCCGGCAAGCGCCTGCGCCAGCTTTTTGCGCGCGCGTTCATAGCGCTTGCGCAGGGTTGCGGCCGGTTTGCCGTAAATGACGGCCAGTGCATCAAAGCTGCGCTGTTCGATCACACGGCTATACACCAAGGCGCGCTGCTCGGGGGAGAGCAGATCCAGCGCACGGCGCAGGTCTTCGCCGATATAATCGGGATCGGCCGAGACAGGCGGCGGCGTGACCAGTTGGCGCTTGCGGCGGCGCAGCTGGTCGACACAGGTAGTGTACGCCAGACGGTACAGCCATGCGCTCAGGCTCGTCCCGGCACGGAACCGGTGATGGTTGTCGTATGCTTTGATAAAGGTCGTCTGCACGGCGTCCTGTGCTTCGTGGTAGTCGCACAGGATGTGGTGGCAATATCGCAGAAGTGGTTGACCATACAGCGCGATAGCGTCTGCGAGTGCAGCTTCACTGCCTTCCGCAAAACGCTCGTCGAGCGGGCGAGCGTCCATGGCTGCGCCCCCTTTCGTAAAGAACATGTTCACCCTATATAACGTATGGAGGGCCGGTTTTGTGACAAGTAATCCGAAAATTTTTTCCGATTTGTTACCAGTGGGTTTTGCGTATGTAAAAAAAACACCGCTGAACGTGTGTTTCAGCGGTGTTTTGCATGCTATTACGGTTCGAGGCGGTTCATGTCGCGCGGGAACATGGACGCGTCGCGCACATTGTTCAGCTTCAAAAGCTGCATGGTCAGGCGTTCCAGACCGATGCCCAGGCCGCCGTGCGGCGGCATGCCGTACTTGTGCAGCATGGTAAACGACTCGAACAGCTCGGCGTTCATCTTGCGGGCTTCCAGCTTGTCCATCTGCTGCTGGTAGTCGTGGATACGCTGGCCGCCGGTCGTGATTTCCAGACCGCGGAACAGCAGGTCGAACGACAGCGCGAGCTTGGGATCTTCCGGGTCGTCCATCGCGTAGAACGGACGCTTGGCAGAGGGGAAGTGGGTGACGAACACAAAGTCGCTGTTATGCTCTTCCTTCGCCCACTGGCAGAGCAGCACTTCCTCATCCGGGTTCAGGTCGTAACGGTTCTTGGACTTGTGGCCGTACTTCTCCTCCATGATTTGCTTGGCCTCATGGAAGCGGATGGTCGGGATCTCGGTGATCTCCGGGATATCGGCCTTTAAGAGCGCGATCTCTTCGGCGCAGTGCTCCTTGACGTATGCCATGACGGATTTCAGCATGCCGGTTTCCATCGCCATAACGTCGTACATCGAGTCGATATAGGCCATCTCGAAGTCGAGGCCAATATATTCATTCAGGTGGCGCGAGGTGTTGTGGCGCTCGGCGCGGTATACGCTGCCGATCTCAAACACACGGCCGAACGCGCCTGCAAGGTACTGCTTGTGGAACTGCGGAGACTGCGCAAGGTAGGCCGGGTTGCCGAAGTAGTCCAGCTTGAACAGGTTGGCGCCGCCCTCTGCGCCGGCAACAACGATCTTCGGGGTGTGGATGTGGGTGAAACCCTGCGACTGCATATACTGCGCAAAGCCGTCCGCAATTGCGCCCTGCACGCGGAATACCGCCTGCTTGATCGGATGACGCAGCGTGATTGGACGCAGCGGCAGGTCAACGTCGAGCGACAGGCCCATATACTTCTTGCCCAGCGGCACCGGCAGCTTGTCATACGGACGGCCAAGCACGCTGACCGCGCTCAGTACGACTTCGATGCCATGCTCGGCGCGGGGCTCCTCGTGCACCTTGCCGGTGACCTCGAGCACCATCGCGTCCTTGATGTCGTTGCGCTTGATGCCGCCGATCTCGTCACCCTGGAAGGTGCACTGGATCAGGCCGCGCTCCACACGCATGATGACGAACGCGAAATCCGACATGTCGCGCACGCGGTGTACCGTACCGCGGAAGGTGACTTCGCCGCCGACCGCATCGCATACGCGCTTGACGGTATCGACGTACTGCGCCGCTTCGTGAATCATTTCCATACTCTTTAACGCCTCTCTATTTCAGCATTTTCATACAGGGCAACATTATACCACTGTTTTTGCGGTTGCACAAGGGATTTGGACGGAAAATCGCTTTATCTGTGAAGTTTGTGCAGGATGGCCTGCATTTCTGCACGGCCTTCGCCGCTGACGACGATGCACACGGCATAGGTCAGCGCGCCTGCGGGCACCGCACAGATCAGGCGCAGGATATTGCTGACAGGCAGCAGGGTGCAGGCATAAGCCGCCGCACCGCAAAGCACGGCGCTGCCGATAATCCGCGCGAGGCATTTTGCCGGCACATGGAACAGAAAGCGCCGCCGCACACGTACGCAGGTGATCAGGAAATACGCCGCAAACGCCACAACCGAACCCATCGCGCCGCCGGTAAAACCGACGGTCTGCAGCAGGATAACGCTGGAAATCACTTTGATCACCGCGGCTGCCGCACTGTTCTGCAAAACGTGGACGGTGGATTGCTCCAGCTCATAGGCTTTGTTTGCGTATTCGGTCAGGCCCATGAACAGCATTGCGAGCGCGGTGTACGCAATGACAGGCGCGCCTGCTTCGTAGCCTTTAGCGAACAATACGCGGGACATGGGCAGTGCCACCGCGGTCAGTCCTGCCACCGCGGGGATCGCGATCAGCATGTAAAGCCGCACACCTTGGTCGAGCAGGGGCTTTGCGGCTTCCTGACCGCCATCGCGCCACGCGCGCAGCACTGCGGGATATACGCCGCGCATGATGCCGACCGAGATCATGGTGAACAGGCCGGAAGCGATCGAGTTGTTGGAGGAATAGACGCCGTAGACGTCCATATCAAAAAAGCCGACGACCAGATATTTGTCGATCTGGTTGAGCAATGTCACCGAGATAGAAACGCCCATCAGCGGCACACCAAAACGCAGGAACTTGCCGAACAGCTCGCGCGAGAACCAGCGCAGGCGCGCGACAGACGGCAAACCAAGCGCGATCACCGCGCCGATGCCGGCCACACCGTCCGCCACGGTGTTGGCGCAGATGGCGGGGAAGGGGGAGGACGGGTTGTTCATGCTGAATACCAAGCCGTAGGCCACGAGCAGCTTGAGCACGGCCGAAGTCAGGCTCAGCGAGATCGAAGCACGCATACGGCCAAGCTGGATCAGTGCGGCGTTCAGGATCTGGAAGATCGTATAGCTGAAAAACATGGTCATAAAACCAAGATACAGCGGGTCGCGCAAGATGACAGCCGCGCCGCAGCAAAACACTGCGACAGCCGCGCAGATGATCAGATAGACGGTGGAAACTGTGGAAAAAAGGCTGCGTCCCTGATCTTTGCTGTATTCCTCGCCGACATAACGGGTGGCGGCATTGGCCATCCAGCCGGCAAGAATCAGATAGGCGATTTGCACGTTGAAATTGACGAAATTAAACGTGCCGACCGTGGATTCATAGAACAGGTGGGTATACAAAGACGTGCATGCGATAATCAGCAGGCCTTCGACGACTTTAGCCGGCAGGAACAGCATCGCGTCGCGCGTCATGGTATTTTTTGCGGACAAAGAAAAACCCTCGCTTTCGGTCAGATATTCATAGTATAGCATGGTTTGTGCGGAAAAACAAATAACGGTTTGTAAACGATGGAAATGCGTTTTGCATTTGCGCCCTTTTCGTGGTATACTGTCTATATCTGTGAAAAAATGTCCTTGGGAGGAATTCGTCTTGCGCGTGATGCATGTGATGGGCGGCGGCGACGTCGGCGGCGCCAAAACCCACATTATGAATATGGTGACCGGTCTGACCCGGCGGAACGAGGTCATGCTCGTATCATTCCGCGCCGGTCCGTTTGCAGATGAGGCGCGCGAGCGCGGCATTGATGTGCGTGTGATCGAACGGCATAACCCGTTCCGGGCGGCGCGCGAGATGCGTGAGCTGGTCGACCAGTTTCAGCCGGACATCATCCATTGCCACGGTGGCCGCGCCAACCTGATGGGTGCGATGGTGCGCCGGGCGCGCCGTGTGCCCGTGCTGACGACCGTCCACTCGGATTACAAGCTGGACTACCTCGGCAACCCTCTCAAGCAGCATACCTTCGGCGCGGCTAACGCCGTGGCGCTGCGCTTTCTGGACTTCTATCAGCCGGTTGCCGACCGCATGGCGCGCACGCTCATCGAGCGCGGCTTTGACCCCGAGCACATTGTCAAGATTTACAACGGCATGGATTTCCACCGGCCGGAGGGTGAATTTGACCGCGCGCAGTATCTGAAGGAGAATTACGGCACCGAGATCGAAGATGGCGATGTGCTGTGCGGCATCGCCGCGCGCCTGACTGCGGTCAAGGATATTCAGACCACTGTGCGCGCGTTTGCGAAGGCGCTCGAGGATGCGCCGCAGCTGCGCCTGTTTATCGCGGGCGAGGGCGAGGATGAGGACATGCTCAAAAAACTCGCCGCGCAGCTCGGCGTTTCAGAGCGTGTGACGTTCTGCGGCTGGGTGTCGCCCGTCGAACCGTTTTTCCGCGCGATGGATATCAACCTGCTGTCCTCGGTGTCCGAGACCTTCCCGTATTCCATTCTGGAAGGCATCTGCGCGGGCTGCGCGACGATCTGTTCGGACGTCGGCGGCATGCCCGAGCTGATTGACACGGGCGAAAACGGCTATATCTTCCCGGTAGGGGATGATAAGAAGCTGAGCGAATACATGGTGCGGCTGGCAAACGACGCACAACTACGCGAGCAGTTTGCGCACGATCTGTATGAAAAAGCGTCGCGCGACTTTTCCAAGGATAAGATGTGCGAGCGGCAGGAGGCCAATTACCGTCACCTGCTTGCGCGCTTCCACCGTCCCAAGAATGAACGCGAGAGCATTATGATCTGCGGTGCGTACGGCCGCGGCAACGCGGGCGACGATGCAATCCTCGAGGCGATCGTGCAGGAGATGCGCGCGCTTGACCCTGAGCGCACGATCTGTGTTATGTCCCGCCGTCCGAAAGAGACGCGGCTGGTTTACCGCACGGGTGCGGTGTATACCTTCAATATCTTTTCTGTGCTGCACAAGTTCCGCAAGGCGGCGCTGTATATCAACGGCGGCGGCTCGCTGATGCAGGACGTGACCTCGACCCGTTCGCTGTGGTATTATTGCTACACGCTGCGCGCAGCCAAAAAGCGCGGCTGCAAGGTGATGATGTACGGCTGCGGCATCGGGCCGATTAACCGCGCGGGCAACCGCAAAATGGCTGCCAAGACCATCGACCGCTCGGTTGACCGCATCACGCTGCGCGACGACAATTCGCGGCATGAGCTGACGGATATGGGCGTAACCCGGCCGGATATCCGCGTGTCCGCTGACCCGACGATCATTTTGGACGCTGCCCCGGCTGAGGTGGTTTCGCTTGCCATGGAGCAGAGCGGCATCGACCCGAACGGTCGGTACATTGGCTTCGGCCTGCGTCACTGGAAGGGGTTGGATGCGGCGCTGCCGGCGATTGCAGCAGCGGCGAATTACGCGTATGAAAAGCACGGCCTGACGCCGGTATTCGTACCGATCGAGTTCCCGAGCGACCTGACGCCCGCCGAGCGGGTCGGCAGCTTGCTGCGCTGCCCGTGGTACGCGGTGCGCACGCGGCAGCCGATCGAGGTGACCATCGGCATCCTCGCGCGCATGAAGACCGTTGTCGGCATCCGACTGCATTCGCTGATGTTCTCGGCGGGGCAGGGGGTACCGGTCGTCGGCCTGAGCTATGATATCAAGGTGGACGGCTTCCTCAAATACATCGGCAGCCGCACTTGTCTGCAGCTGCGCACCGTGCAGGCGGATGAACTATGCCGCCTGATCGATGAATGTGTTTCGGGCGCGCTCGACGGCGAGGTGCGCCGTACCGCACAGATGCTGCGTGAGCGTGAGCACGAAAACGTGCGCGGCGCGGCGATCTTACTCGGACTTGCAAACGAAAAGGACGGATAAACAATATGAAAAACCATGTGGTATGCCTGTCGACCACCAATTATCACCCGCTGCCCACCCGCAAGCAGAACGTGATGAGCCGCCTTCAAAACAGCGAGGTGCTGTACTTCGACCCACCGGTGTCGCTGATTGCGCCGCTGAAAGACAAAAAGGCCTCGGCTTATATCAATAAGTACAAGCAGCCGGGCGAAAAGGTCGAGGGGCATGAGAACATTACGGTGTACGCACTGCCGCCCGTGCTGCCGTTTTTCAACAAGTTCCGCTGGGTGAACAAGATCAACCAGAAGCGGCAGGCGGCGTTCGTGCGCAAAAAGATGCGTGAGCACGGTTTTGGGGACGAGACGGTGCTGTGGTGCTACTCGCCGTCCTCGTGCGACATTGTCGAGCATGTGCCGCACCGCGCACTTGTGTACGACTGCGTCGACCGCCATTCGGCTTATAAGGGCCATATCAATCCGGCGGTTGTCGACCAGATGGAACGCGACCTTGCAAAGCCTGCCGATCAGGTATTCGCGACCGCGGTCGGCCTTGCCGAAACGCTGGAAAAGGTCAACCCCACCACCAAGATGATTCCGAATGGCGCGGCGTATGAGATCTTCTCGCGCGTGCAGAAGGAAAAGGACACGCTGCCGTGTCCGGATGATATGAAAGACCTCAAACATCCGGTGTTCGGCTTTGTCGGTATGCTGCAGGAGTGCATCGACTATGCCCTGATCGAAAAGCTGGCAAAGGAGCGGCCGGACGCGACCATTTTCCTGATTGGTCGCACGCTGCCGGGCGTCGACCTGACGCATTTGCAGAAGTACCCGAACATCGTGTTCCACGGTTTGGTGCCGCAGCCCGAGCTGCCTGCGTATCTTGCGCAGATGGACGTGTGTCTGAATGTGTTCCGTGCGGGCGCGCTGAGTAAGGACGTGTCGCCGCTCAAGTTTTATGAATATCTTGCCACCGGCAAGCCGGTCGTGTCGACTCGCGAGCCGCTGCAGGTCGAGGATTTCAAGGACGTCGTCTACATCGCGCATGACGCGGATGAATTCCTGTCGCTGTGCGACGCGGCCGCGGCGGAAAACGATCCGGAAAAGGTACAAAAGCGGCTTTCTTACGGCGAACAGTGTTCGTGGACCGAGCGTGTGCACCAGATGGAGGCCGTATTATACGCAAAGGGCGTTCTGCACGAAAGCTGACGCAGCGGGCGCATATCTTTGGGCATTTGCACGAAAGACGAAAAAACCATGTAAAATGCTTGCAATGCGCGGGCGTATTCGATAAAATAATAGTGTATCTTCACCGATTGTTCGAGGAAAGAGGTGCGCAGCATGATTGGCAGTGCGTTTTTGAAGCAGACGGCGCAGTCTACCCGCAGCCTTTTTGAAATGCCCGGGCACTCGTGCATGGTTTCGGGCATCGGTGCAGCAAATTGACGAATATAGGACACGGGTATACCCGTGTCCTCATTTGTTTTTGAGGAGGAATTGCAGATGAAAAAAGTGCTGGTCGTCATGGGTTCGGACAGCGATCTGAAGGTGATGGAAAAGTGTGTCGATCGCCTGAAGTCCTTTGATATCCCGACCGAGGTACGTATCTGTTCGGCACACCGCACCCCTGCGGTTGCGGAGCAGCTTGCAAAGAACGCCAAGGCGGATGGCTTCGGCGTTATCATCGCGGCGGCGGGCAAGGCAGCCCATCTGGGCGGCGTGCTCGCGGCATACACGACGCTGCCGGTTATCGGCGTGCCGATGGGCACGAGCGTGATGGGCGGCATGGACAGCCTGCTGTCCATCGTGCAGATGCCCAAGGGCATCCCGGTGGCGACGGTTGCGATCGACGGTGCGGACAACGCCGCGATCCTCGCCGCGCAGATGATCGCCCTGTCGGACGATGCACTTGCGGACAAGCTGGCTGCGTTCAAGGCAGGCATGGCTGACGAGGTTGTCGCCAAGGATGAAAAGGTGCGCGCACAGTTCGCATAAAGGGTAAAGGCGCGGTGGGCGGAACCATTGCCGCACGCCGGGTAGAACCCGCAACAATCTTGTTGTTTCAAATTATTTCTATAAAAATGGAGGAAAATGGACATGGAAAAGAAAGAACAGCTGTACGAAGGCAAGGCTAAGAAGGTTTTTGCGACCGACGACGCAAATCTTGTGATCGTCGACTACAAGGATGATGCGACCGCTTTCAACGGCGAAAAGAAGGGCACGATTGCAGGCAAGGGCGTCATCAACAACGTCATGAGCAACCACATGTTCCAGCTGCTCGAGCAGCAGGGCGTGCCGACGCATTTCGTCGAGCAGCTTTCCGACCGCGAGACTGTGGTCAAGAAGGTGTCCATCGTACCGCTCGAGGTTATCATTCGCAATATTTCGGCCGGTTCGTTTGCAAAGCGCTTCGGCGTGAACGAAGGCATCGTATTTGACGAGCCGACCATCGAATTCTCCTACAAAAACGATGAGCTGGGCGACCCGCTCATGAACGCATACCATGCCATCGCTTTGAAGCTCGCAACCCGCGAGGAGATCGAGCAGATCAAGTCCATGGCGTTCAAAGTCAACGAAGTGATGAAGCAGTATTTTGATACGCTGAACGTCACCCTCGTCGACTTCAAGCTCGAGTTCGGCAAGACTGCGGACGGCACCATCGTACTGGCCGACGAGATCAGCCCGGACACCTGCCGCCTGTGGGACAAGACCACCGGCGAAAAGCTCGATAAGGATCGCTTCCGTCGCGATCTGGGCGGCGTTGAAGAAGCCTATCAGGAGATCATGAAGCGCGTTATGGGCAAGTAAGTCTCGGAAAAACAGCAAAACCATGAAATATCGTATTCTCAAGCAAAGCAAAACCCCGTTTGATAAGGTGCATGAGGAGTGCGGCGTGTTCGGCATCGCCGCCCCTCCGGGCAAGGACATCGCGGCCGCGCATGAAGCCTATGTTGCGCTGTTTGCCCTCCAGCACCGTGGGCAGGAGGCGGCGGGCATTGCGGTCAACAACCGCGGTGTCATCCGCTGCCATAAGGACGTTGGCCTGGTCAGCCAAGTGTTTGGCCAGCAGATTTTGGATGACATGCCCGGTTCTATGGCCATCGGCCATGTCCGCTACTCGACGACCGGTAAGCAGTCGCGCGAAAATGCGCAGCCGATTGCGATTACGCACGTCAAGGGCAACCTTGCCGTTGCGCACAACGGCAATCTGGTGAACGCCGGCGAACTGCGCCGCCGTATCGAGCTGGCGGGCGGCATTTTCCGCTCGTCGAACGATACCGAGGTGCTGGTATACACCATTGTCAACGAACGTTTAAAGTGCGGCAGCATTGAAGAGGCCGTGAAAAACACCATGGGTGTCATCGAGGGCGCGTATTCGCTCGTCGTGATGAGCCCGCGCAAGCTGATTGCTGCGCGCGACCCGCATGGGTTCCGCCCGCTGTGCATCGGCCTGCTGGACGGCGCGTATATTTTTGCGTCCGAGACCTGCGCGCTTGATGCGCTGGGCGCACAGTTTGTGCGCGATGTGGAGCCGGGTGAGATTTGTGTGGTCGAAAACGGTGAACTCCGTTCGATGCACTGCGGCATTACGTGCAAAACCTCGGCCTGCGTCTTTGAGTATATCTACTTCGCGCGCCCGGACTCGGTCATCGACGGCGCAAGCGTCGAGCTTGCCCGACAAGAGGCAGGCAAGTATCTGTCGATCGAGCACCCGGTCGGCGCGGATGTCGTCATCGGCGTGCCGGATTCCGGCATCCCCGCAGCGATCGGCTACGCCAAGTTTTCCGGCATCCCGTACGGCGTCGGCCTGATCAAAAACCGCTATATCGCCCGCACCTTCATCCAGCCCGGACAGGACAAGCGCGAGCGCTCTGTGCGCCTAAAACTCAACGCGCTTCGCACCGCGGTTGAGGGCAAGCGCGTGATTATGGTTGACGATTCGATCGTGCGCGGCACGACCTGCGCGCGGCTGGTAAAGCTGCTGCGCGACGCGGGCGCGGCCGAGGTACACATGCGCATTTCCGCGCCGCCGTTCCGTCACCCCTGCTTTTTCGGCACAGATATCCCGGAGCGCAGCCAGCTTTTGGCGCACGGCCGCACGGTTGAGGAAATGCGCGAGATCATCGGCGTGGACAGCTTAGGCTTCCTGTCGCTCGAGGCTGCGCACAAGATTGCGCGGGACTGCAAGCTTGGCCTGTGCGACGCTTGCTTTTCGGGCGAGTACCCGATCCCGGTGCCCGAGCAGGCCGAAAAGAACATGTTTGAAAACGAAATTCCGCTCGACGACGAAAAAGCCGGCGGGCAGCAAGACAAGGAGTAACAAATGGGAGGATTTTTCGGCGTAGTCTCCAAGGAGGACTGCGTGCTGGATATTTTCTTTGGCGTGGACTATCACTCGCATCTGGGCACCCGCCGCGGCGGCATGATCCTGTATGACAAGGACCGTGGCTTCCAGCGCCAGATCCACAGCATTGAAAATACACCGTTCCGAACCAAGTTTGAAAAGGATCTGCCGGACTTTTCCGGCTGCAGCGGTATCGGCTGCATCAGCGACACCGACCCGCAGCCGTTGCTGGTGCGCTCGCACCTCGGGCTGTATGCGCTGACCACGGTCGGCATCATCAACAACGCCGAGCAGCTGGTTTCCGAGTACTTCTCCGATCACGGCCATCAGTTTATGGCGATGAGCTCGGGCAAGGTAAATTCCACTGAGCTGGCGGCGGCGCTCATCAACCAGAAAGATGATCTGGTTTCCGGCATCCTGCATGCACAGGAAGTGATCGACGGCTCGCTGACGCTGCTGGTGCTCACCCCGGACGGCATCATTGCTGCGCGCGATAAGGTCGGCCGCTTGCCGGTACTGATCGGCCAGAATGAGGACGGCTGCTGCGTATCGTTTGAGTCCTTCGCCTATCACAAGCTGGGGTATGAGGACGCGTATGAGCTTGGCCCGCGCGAGATTGTCAAGGTCACGGCGGACGGCTTTGAAACGCTGTCGCCCGCGGGCAAGGAAATGAAGATCTGCTCGTTCCTGTGGACGTATTACGGCTATCCGAACTCGAACTACGAGGGCGTTAACGTTGAGGTCATGCGCTACCGCAACGGCGCGATCATGGCGCGTGACGACAAAAAACGCGGCCTTGCCGCGGACGTGGATTTCATTGCGGGTGTACCGGATTCCGGTGTGCCGCATGCGATCGGCTACGCCAACGAGTGTGGCAAGCCGTTTGCCCGTCCGTTTGTCAAATACACGCCGACCTGGCCGCGCTCGTTCATGCCGGCCAATCAGAAGGTGCGCAATCAGGTCGCCAAAATGAAGCAGATTCCGGTGCCCGAGCTGATCGAGGGAAAAAAGCTGCTGTTTGTTGACGACTCGATCGTACGCGGCACGCAGCTGCGTGAGACGGTCGAATTCCTGTATGAATCCGGCGCGGAGGAAGTGCACATGCGCTCGGCCTGCCCGCCGATCATGTACGGCTGCAAGTATCTGAACTTCTCGTCCTCCAATTCCGAGATGGAATTGCTCGCCCGCCGCATCGTGCAGGAGCTTGAGGGCGAGGAAGGCCAGAAGCATTTGGAGGAATATGCGGACGCCAATACCGAACGCGGCCAGTGCATGCTGAAAACCATCTGTGAGAAGTTCGGTTTCAGCTCGCTGGGTTACCAGTCGCTGGACGGCCTGCTGGAGGCCATCGGACTGGATCGCGACAAGGTCTGCACCTATTGCTGGAACGGCAAGGAATAAACCGTTCCCCCACAACACAACGAAGGAGAATGAATATGAGTGAAAGCCGTTCTGAAAGCTACAAGGCAGCCGGCGTAGACGTTACCGCTGGTTACGAGGCGGTCAAGCTGATGAAGCCGATGGTCGAGTCGACCTTCACCAAGGGCGTCATGGGTACGCTCGGCGGCTTCGGCGGCCTGTTCCGTCCGGACTTTAAGGGCATGGCTGATCCCATTCTGGTTTCCGGTACGGACGGCGTGGGCACCAAGCTCAAGCTGGCCTTTTTGATGGATAAGCACGACACGGTCGGCATCGACTGCGTTGCCATGTGTGTCAATGATATCGCTTGCTGCGGTGCGCAGCCGCTGTTCCTCCTCGACTATATTGCGGTCGGCAAGAACCACCCGGCCAAGATCGCGCAGATGGTCTCAGGCATCGCGGAAGGCTGCCGTCAGGCGGGCTGTGCGCTGATCGGCGGCGAGACCGCTGAAATGCCCGGCTTCTATCCCGAGGACGAGTACGACATGGCTGGTTTTTCGGTCGGCATCGTGGACAAGGAGAAGATGATCGACGGCACAAACATCCGTCCGGGCGATGCGCTGATCGGCGTGGCGTCCTCGGGCGTGCACTCCAACGGCTACTCGCTCGTGCGCAAGACGCTCGGCATCAATGAGAAGTCTGTGCGCCGCTATATCGACGAATTCGGCAAGACGCTGGGCGAGGAGCTGCTGACCCCGACCAAGATTTACGTCAAGGCCATTCAGGGCCTGATGGGCAAGGTTGAGGTCAAGGGCATCAGCCACATCACGGGCGGCGGCTTCTATGAGAATGTGCCGCGTATGCTGCCGGATGGCATTTGCGCAAAGATCGAGAAGAGCGCAATGCCGGTGCCGCCGGTGTTTGACCTGATCGCCAAGACCGGCAAGATCCCGGAGCGTGATATGTACAACACCTTCAACATGGGCGCAGGTCTGGTGCTGGCAGTTGCCGCCGAGGATGCGTCCCGTGCAGTGGCCGCGATTTCGGCCGCGGGCGAGAAGGCTTACGTCATCGGCGAATGTGTCGCGGGTGAAAAGGGCGTCGTGCTCGAATAAGGGAGAGACGCTATGACAAACATCGCAGTTTTGGTTTCGGGCGGCGGCACGAATTTGCAGGCGCTGATCGACGCGCAGGCCGCGGGCAAGATCGAAAACGGCAGCATCCGGCTGGTGGTTTCCTCCAATCCGGAGGCGTTCGCGCTCGAGCGCGCAGCAAAGGCGTCCATTCCGTCCGCTGTGCTGCGCCGCCGTGACTTTGACAGCGCGGAGGATTACGGCGCGGCGCTGACCGCCCTGCTCGAGGAATACGAGATCGTGCTGATCGTGCTGGCGGGCTTTATGACCGTGCTGCCGGACAGCTTCTGCCGCCAGTACGAAAACCGCATCATCAATGTACATCCGTCGCTCATTCCGTCCTTCTGCGGGGCGGGGTATTACGGCCTGCGCGTACATGAGGCCGCCCTTGCCAAAGGGGTGAAGATGACTGGCGCAACCGTTCATTTTGTGTCCGAAGTGGTGGATGGCGGCGCGATCATTGCGCAGAAAGCTGTTGAAGTGGAGGATGGCGACACGCCGGAGACCCTTCAGAAGCGCGTGATGGAGCAGGCGGAGTGGATTCTGCTGCCGCAGGCTGTCAGCGATTTCTGCGCAGGACGGCTGCACGTCAACGGCGCGTGGGTCACCAGAAAGTAAGGAGGAAGCATTATGAGCAAGAATGTGTTCAATATCAGCTATGAGCTGATGAGCAATGCCTATCCCGGCCGCGGTATCATTTTCGGCCGTACGCTGGACAATAAGTGCAATGTGGTTGCATATTTCATCATGGGCCGTTCGGAGAACAGCCGTAACCGTGTGTTTGTGGAAACCGAGGACGGTATCTGCACGCAGGCTTACGACCCGTCCAAGATGACCGACCCGTCGCTCATCATCTACCATCCGGTGCGCCAGTGCGGCGGCAAGTTGGTCGTTACCAACGGCGACCAGACCGATACGATTTGCGACTATCTGAAGGACGGCAAGAGCTATATCGACGCGCTGCGCACCCGTCAGTTCGAGCCTGACCCGCCGAACTATACCTCGCGCATTTCGGGCGTCATCAACGAGGACGGCTCGTACAGCCTGTCCATCCTTAAGAACTTCACCTCCGACCGCACAGCGAATAAGCGCTTTTTCTACGAGTATGACAAGCCGGTGCCGGGTCTGGGTCACTTTATCCATACCTATCAGTGCGATGGCGATCCGCTGCCGCCGTTCCGCGGCGAGCCGAAGTGCATCCGCATCGAAAAGCCGATCAAGCAGTTCACTGAAATGCTGTGGACGAGCATGAACGAGCAGAACAAGGTCGCGCTGTTCGTGCGCTATATCGATCTGCAGACCGGCGCTTACTGGCAGGAGATCCGCAACAAGCATGAGGAGGGCAAGGCATGAAGGAACTGGCACTTAAATATGGCTGCAACCCCAATCAGAAGCCCGCGCGCATCTTTATGACCGAGGGCGAACTGCCGATCGAAGTTCTCAACGGCAAGCCGGGCTATATCAACTTCTGCGACGCGTTCAACTCGTGGCAGCTGGTCAAGGCGCTCAAAAAGGCGACCGGTATGCCGGCGGCGGCGTCCTTTAAGCATGTGTCCCCAGCGGGCGCGGCGCTCGGCAAGCCGTTGACCGAGGTCGAGAAGCAGATGTACTTCGTCGAGGCCGACCACGAGCTGTCGCCCATCGCATGCGCTTATATCCGCGCGCGCGGCGCCGATCGCCTGTGCTCCTACGGCGACTGGGCGGCGCTGTCCGACGTGTGCGACGCGGACACCGCGGCATACCTCGCGCACGAGGTGTCCGACGGCATTATCGCGCCGGGCTACACCGACGAAGCGCTCGAGATTCTGAAAACCAAGCGCAAGGGAGGCTACAACGTCGTCAAGATCGACCCGGACTACACGCCGAAGCCGATCGAGCAGCGCGATATTTTCGGCATCCGCTTCGAGCAGGGCTACAACGACTATGAGATCAATGAGAGCCTGCTGAACAACATCGTCACTGACAACAAGGAACTGCCCGAGAGTGCGAAGCACGATATGATCCTGTCGCTGATTACGCTCAAGTACACGCAGTCCAACTCGGTCTGCTATGTCAAGGACGGCATGACCATCGGCGTCGGCGCGGGCCAGCAGAGCCGTATCCACTGCACGCGCCTTGCGGGCAACAAGGCGGACAACTGGTTCCTGCGGCAGCATCCTAAGGTGCTCGGCCTGCAGTTTATCGACGGCATCCGCCGTCCTGGTCGCGACAACGCGATCGACGTGTATATCTCGGATGAGTACGAGGATGTGCTGGCGGACGGCGTATGGCAGAATACCTTCAAGGTTAAGCCCGAAGTGCTCACCGCCGAGGAAAAGAAGGCGTGGATTGCAAAGAACACCGGCGTAACCGTCGGTTCGGACGCGTTCTTTCCGTTTGGCGACAACGTGGAGCGCGCGCGCAAGTCGGGTGTACAGTACATTGTGCAGCCGGGCGGCTCGATCCGCGACGATAACGTGATCGAAACCGCTAATAAATACGGCATCGTGATGGCGTTTACCGGCATGCGCCTGTTCCACCATTGATGCGTGAAAATGCCGCGTCCGCGGCGAAATGGACGCTGGCGGCGCTGATTGTGCAGATCGCAGCTGCAGTCTGTATCGGTAAGGTGGGTGCGTTAGCCGGGGCTGCATTGATGGCCGTGTGTTATTTGATGAACGGCTGGGCGGCTTGGCGGCTGCGATGTTTTGCAGCGCTGGGCGCTGCACTTGTTGGCTGCGTGCTGACGCTGCTGCTGCCGAACGGCACCAATCCGGCTTGGATCGGCAATATGCTGGTCAACCTGCTGTTTCTGCTGCTGTACCTGCCCATGCAGCGCGGCTTCGACCGCAGATTCCGTGCGCAGGATGCGTCCGAGCAGACGCTGCGTATCGGACGCACGTGGGCACTGACCACGCTCATCCAGCGCGGCGCATCCATGATGGGCTTCTTGCCGCTGTTTGAGGGGCAGGCGGAGCTGTCCGTTGCACAAGGGGCATACACGACGCTGTTTACCTTTCAGGTGGCGCTTGAGATCATTGCGCTGCTCGCGGCGGTCGTGTCGTATGTTTGGATGGTGCGCTATCTGTGGCGTGCCAAAACACTGCTGAAAGAGCAGGTGGAGGAATGAAACTGCTGCGGGGCTATTATGCCTATCTGGCTATTGCGGGCGGCTGGCTGCTCCGGCTGGTTTTGCAGGATAACTGGATGCTGCAAATTGTGGCCTTTGCGCTGATTTCCGCAGGGGCACTGTCGCTGCAGCGTGTGTCGCGCTGGTTTATGCGTGCGTCCATTGCTGCCGATGTGTGCATCGGGTTTGAGGTGGTCTGCGGGTCGGCCGTGCTGCCGCCGAGTCTTTTCCGCATGGCGCTGGAGTATGCTTCGCTCGTGCCGCTGCTGCTGACCGGCTGCATGTTGCTCTTCGCCTATATGGAGCAGATGCGTGCAGGTGAACGCGGCACAATCATTGAATGGCTGATATTTGTTGTTTGGAGCGCGGGCTTTATCCTGACGCTTCTTATGTCACCCGGTTGGCTGAACGACTACGCGCTGGCGCTGGTTGTTACTGCGATCAACACGCTGACGGTAATCGGCTATATTGCGCTGCTGGCGGATACATTCCGCGCGCAGAAAGAATACATCCGTACGGAGGGAAATGAACCATGAAAGTATTGGTGATCGGCGGCGGCGGCCGTGAGCATGCCATCGTCCATACCCTGAAAAAGAGCCCCAAGGTCGACCATATCTGGTGCGCGCCCGGCAACGGCGGCATCGCGCAGGAAGCGGAATGTGTCGACATCAAGGCGACCGATATTGACGGCGTAGTGGCCTTTGCCAAGGCGCACAAGCCTGACCTCGTGATGGTCGCGCCGGACGACCCGCTGGCGCTCGGCATGGTCGACGCGCTGGAAGAAGCGGGTATCCGTGCCTTTGGCCCGCGTAAAAACGCGGCAATCATCGAAGGCTCCAAGTCCTTTGCCAAGGAACTGATGAAAAAGTACGGCATCCCGACCGCAGGCTATGCCGTGTTTGAAAACTCTGCGGATGCCATTGCCTATATCAAGGAGCAGGGCGCGCCGATCGTCGTCAAGGCGGACGGCTTGGCGCTCGGCAAGGGTGTAACAGTCGCCATGACCGAAGAGGACGCGATCGCAGCCGTTAAGGACGCAATCGACGGCGGCGCATTTGGCGGCGCTGGCGCACGCGTTGTCATTGAGGAGTTCCTGACCGGGCCTGAAGTGTCGGTACTGGCGTTTGTCGATGGCAAAAACCTCAAGACCATGCCGTCGGCACAGGATCACAAGCGTGCTTACGACCACGACGAAGGACCGAATACGGGCGGTATGGGCGCGTTCTCGCCCTCGCGGTTCTATACTGATGAGATCGCCAAGACCTGCATGGAAACGATTTTTAAGCCCACGGTTGCGGCGATGGCACAGGAAGGCCGTCCGTTCAAGGGTGTGCTGTATTTCGGTCTGATGCTGACGCCCAAGGGCCCCAAGGTGATCGAGTACAATGCGCGCTTTGGTGATCCGGAGACGCAGGCTGTGCTGTCTCGTCTGGAAACCGACCTGTTCGATATTTTCAACGCGGTGATCGACGAAAAGCTGGACGAAATCGATATCCAGTGGGCGGATAACGCTGCCTGCTGCGTGTGCATGGCATCGGGCGGCTATCCCAAGGCTTATGAAAAGGGCAAGGTCATCACGGGTCTGGATGACGTGACCGATTCGTTCGTGTTCCACGCGGGCACAGCGGTCAAGGACGGCGCATTTGTTACGAGCGGCGGCCGCGTGCTTGGCGTGACCGCGACTGCGAAAACGCTCGACGAGGCGATCGTCAAGGCGTATGACGACGTTAAGAAGATCCACTTTGAAAAAGCGCATTACCGCACGGATATTGGAGTGAAAAAGGGATGAAAATCGAACAACAAGAGCAGATTCTCGCCTGCATGGCTGAGGTTTTGAATCAGAATGGCTTTCGGGCCGAGGTCATGCGGCAGGAGGGCGCGCCTACGCTGCTGCGCTGCGAGGCTATGCGGCAGGGTAAGGTCGCCAAGGATGTGGTGATCGAGACATGCTTTATTCCGCTGCAGCTGCCAAGCGAGGACAGCGGCTTGCTGCAATTTTTTGTGACCCTTTTCCAAGGTGCGCCGGATACGCATGCCAACCAGCTGCGCCGCGCCTGTGCGTACTGCAACGACTTCTGCGCGCTGGGTTCGTTCGGATTCTTCGAGCAGGCAGGACAGATTTATCTGAAGCACAATACCCTGCTGGACGGCTCGCTCGAGCTGGAGAAGATCATCCCCTTTGTGGCCGACAACATTTCGGTGCTGCTCGCAGCGGTCAGCCGTTTTATTGACGGTCTGGCGCAGATCGCCTACGCAGGCATGACGCTTGACGCGGTGATCGATCAGGAGCTGTTCCCGAAGGTAAACTGAATATTTCGCTCAAATCGGAAAGGTTTGCAGAAAAAGAACCGCCTGAAAAGGCGGTTCTTTTGTTTTGCACACGCGGAACAGCGCGAATAGTATATTATTCTGTTTCGATTATTTTTAGGAGTACAGCACTGAATTTGGCAAGTTTGAGCAAAAATCCATCTTGTTTTACTAAAAATGACCGACTGCTCTCTTTTGCTTGGCCGCCGAAACGTTCCCAGTCGGTGTGCAGCAGCACGGTGCAGTCCGGTGAGGGCAGGGGGAAGTCATACGGCTCGTCCGCAAAGTTGCAGACCGCAATCAGCCGCTCATTTGCACTACGGCGCTCCCACGCGAACACGCAGGGGGCGTCCTCGTCCGCATCCAGCCAGCGAAAGGTGTCTGGTTCGTAGTCTGTGTGCAGCGCGGGGTGGTCACGGTAGGTTTGAGACAGCGCGCGGAAGAAGGCATGGAACATGCCATCGGCATACGACCAGTCCAACTCGGCATTTTCGTTCCATTCTGTGCGCAGGCCAAGCTCGTTGCCCATGAAGTTGAGTTTTTTGCCCGGGTGCGCGAACATATAGAGATAGAACGCGCGCGCCTGCGCGTATTTGTCGGTCAGGTCGGCGCCCCACATCTTTTGCACGATGGCTGCCTTGCCGTGCACGACCTCGTCGTGCGACAGCGGCAGCAGGTAATGCTCATTTGGGAAATATTCCATCGAAAACAGCAGCTGGCCGCGCCGCCCAGCGCGTTCGTCCGGTGGGGTCTGCATATAGGTCAGCGTATCGTGCATCCAGCCAAGATCCCATTTATAGTCAAAGCCCAATCCACCCTTGGATACCGGGCGCGTCACGCCGGGATAGGCAGTTGAGTCCTCTGCGATGAGCAGGGCAGAGGGATGGCGGACCTTCAGTCCGGCGTTCATATTTTTCAGGAAATCCAGCGTGTCGCCGTTGACGCCGCGCGCAGGGTCCCCCTGCCAGTAGATCAGTCGGCTGACCGCGTCCATGCGTAGGCCGTCGAAATGGAACTGGTCGAGCCAGTAATCGGCCGCGGATTGCAAGAAACAGCGCACCTCACGGCGCGAATGGATGAAGTTACAGCTGCCCCATTCGCTTTCGCCCACGTCGGGGTGCGGATATTCATAGAGCGGTGTGCCGTCGAACAGGGCGAGACCGTAGCTGTCGACTGCGAAATGCACAGGGACAAAGTCCATGATTGCGCCGATGCCCGCGTGGTGCAGCCGATCGATCAGCATTTTGAGCTGCGCAGGTGTGCCATAGCGCGAGGTAGGAGCGAAAAAGCCGGTATTCTGGTAGCCCCACGAGCCGTCGAACGGGTGCTCGGACAGCGGCAGGAACTCAACATGGGTAAAACCGTGCTCCTTGAGATAGGGGATGAGCAGGTCGGCGATTTCGTCATAGCGGTACCAGCCGTTTTCCTCGTCGGCAGGGTTGCGCCGCCATGAGCCAAGATGTAACTCGTAGATGTTCAGTGGCGCGTCGGGCGATGCCGTGCGCGCAGCCATCCAGTCCGCATCAGTGAAGGCGTATTCGTCCGGATCAGTGATGATCGAACAGCAGCCCGGACGCAGCTCCATGGCGAAGCCGTAAGGGTCGCAATGCTCGACGACTGTGCCGTTACGGGTGAAAATTCGGTATTTGTAGAACTGTCCCGGCTGCGCGTCCGGCACAGAAACCGACCAGAAACCGCTGCGGCCGTCCTGTATCAGTTCATCCTCTTTCCAGTCATTAAACGCACCAGTAACGGTGATTTTGGCTGCATTTGGTGCAAAAACACGAAAAATGACCGACTGATCGTTAATGTGGGAGCCGAACCAACGCCATGCGTCGAACACTTTGCCATCAAAAAAATCCTGCTTGTCCATCAAGGCTTTCCTCCTTGTCTGGTTTGGAGTATAGTAACAGTATAGGGGACAGCCCTGTAAAACGCAACCGCCAAAGGGAAGGTGGTTTGTGCAATATCGCGTGAACCAAAGGCCGACTGTATGGCTCTTATGTACGGAAGCTTTCCAAACAGGCGGCGAAAAAATTTTTGAACCAAACCGACCGCTCGCGGCTCTTATAGACAGGTGCACCGAAAACGCAAAGGAGCAAGACTTATGACCGATGAACAACTCGTCCAGCGGATGCAGCAGGGCGACATGCAGGCGTTCGACGAACTGTATGCGCGATATAAAAACGACGCTTACCGCGTCGCCTGCCTGATCACCGGCAGCCGCACGGACGGTGAGGATTTGACGCAGGAGGCCTTTGTCACCTGCGTGCAGTCGATCGGGTCGTTGCGAGACGGCTCGAAGTTCCGTCCGTGGCTGATCCGGACGCTGACGCGCGCGGCGTGGAAGTATTGCCGCAAATCAAGGCGCGAAACGCCCGTTGCGGAATTTTTCGAGACCGGCGAGGGCGAAAGCGCACTGTCCGCTGTGCTGCGCACGGATGAACAGCGGCGGCTGTATCAGGCGATGTACGCGCTCGACGAAAAACGCCGCACCGTGCTGGTGCTTTACTATTTCGACAACCGGCCGGTCAAAGAGATCGCACGCACGCTCGGCGTAACCGAGGGGACGGTCAAATCCCGTCTGTTTTCCGCCCGCCGTCATCTGCGGCAGGCGCTGACCGAAAAAGAGGGAAAGCCGGAGGAGGCTGTGACACATGGATGAAATGAAGATGGATCGTGAGATGCGGGCAATGCTGCACCAGTGCGCGCAGGGGCTGGAAGCCCCGGACAAACTCAAAACCCGTATCGACTTTGCGCTGAGAAGCGGCGAAGCGCCGCGTAAGGTGCGCCGTCCGTTTGCCAAACGGTTGGCAGCGGTTGCATTGGTCGCGGCGGTGGCGATCACCGGCGCGGTGGCGGCAAATGGTATCGTTGCGTATACGTTCGGCGGCTCGTGGTCGAATGAGTGCATGGACTACGCGGAAACGCAGGCTGAATTGACGGACGGCGCGAAGGTGCCCGAGGCATTTGCGAACGGCTTTGCGTTCGACCGCGGCGTGCATGTGTACGGCGGTGAAAAGGATGAGGACGGCAACGTGCTGCGAGAGTGGACGGATATCGAGGCAACGTACACGCGCGACGGCGTTAAGCTCAATCTGAGCACGGGCGAAGCGCATGACGATGGTACGACCGTGGATGCAGAGACAAGTGCATACGATGAGGTGCGTGAGATTGGTGATGTAACGGTGGAGTACAAGGAAAATCTTTACAAGGGCGTTCCTGCAGACTATGAACCGACCGCAGAAGAGCAGGCTGCGGTCGACGCGGGTGATCTGCAGATCGGCTATGGTGCAGACGAGGTCACGGAGCAGAATTACCAGTTCCTGCGCTGGGAGCAGGACGGCGTTGCCTACACGCTTACCGGCTTCGATCTCGGTATGACAGCTGATGAGTTGTTCGATATGGCTGCTGAGATTATCCAAGCTTAAATGTAGAAAAAAGAAGAATATTGAGCGAAAATAGAACAAAAACAAGAAAAGCGTCCGAGTGGACGCTTTTCTTGTTTTTTTGAGGAGAGACAGTTCAGAAATAGCTTTGGGATTGCGGGATGCGATACGGGATGATATAATATACTTAACAGATATAATTAACTCGGAAAGGGGTGCCGTGAGATGGAGTTTGTCAAGAATAAAATTTATCGCTGCCAGATTGTGGATTATACGGCGGACGGCACCGGCCTTGCCAAGATCGACGGCCGCGCGATATTTGTGCCCCGCACAGCGGTAGGCGACCAGTGCGATGTGCGTATTGTTAAGATCACAAAGAGCGTTGCGTTTGGACGGCTGGAAAAGCTGGTCGTGCCATCGGCGGCGCGTATCCGCCCGGCCTGTCCGGTCGCGGATAAGTGCGGTGGCTGCTGTTATCAGCATATTACTTATGAGGAAGAGCTGCGCGCCAAAGAGAAAAAGGTGCGCGATGCGTTGGTGCGTATCGGTGGGCAAAATGGCGCAGTGCTTCAGGGCATCACGGGTGCACCCACGACCGAGCATTACCGCAATAAAGCGCAGTATCCGGTTGGGCGGGATGCGGATGGCAAGGTCGTGACTGGGTTTTACCGGCCGCGCAGCCATGATATTGTGCCGGTGGAGCGGTGCATGATCCAATCTGAGACGGCCGATCACATTGCCGCTGTCGTGCGGCAGTGGATGCAGGAATTTGACGTGCCGCCGTATGATTATGCCGCAAAGCGCGGTGCGGTGCGGCATATTTATGTCCGTGTTGGAGAAAAGAGCGGCGAAAGCCAGCTAACATTGATTGCAGCGACGCGCAAGATGCCGAAGATGGGTGAGCTGGTGCAGCGCCTGCGTCAGGCAGAACCCTCGTTGACCGGTATTTTGATCAATCACAATCAGCGGGGCGATAATGTGATACTGGGCGACCGCACCGACGTGCTTTGGGGAGAGCCGATGCTGGAGGATCGGCTGTGCGGCCATTCGTTTTTGCTTTCGCCCGAAGCGTTTTATCAGGTCAACCATGCGCAGGCGGAGCGGCTGTATGAATGTGCGGTGGGGTTCGCGGAATTGACCGGAAAGGAAACCGTGATCGACCTATATTGCGGCGCCGGCACGATCACACTGACGCTGGCAGAACACGCAAAACATGTAATCGGCGTGGAGATCGTACCGGAAGCGGTGGAAAACGCGCGCCGGAATGCAGAGCGCAACGGTATGGGGAATGTGGAATTTATGTGCGCGGACGCAGGACAGGCTGCGCAGCAGTTGGCTGCACGCGGCGTCAGCCCCGATGTGCTGGTGGTAGACCCGCCGCGCAAGGGCATGGATGAGCAGACACGTGACGCGATCCTCAAAATGCGTCCGCCGCGTGTGGTATATGTTTCGTGCGATCCGGCAACGCTGGCGCGTGATGTGCGTGAGTTGTCCGGCGCGGGATATGTGCTTGAGCATGCGCAGGCGTTTGATCTCTTCCCGCGAACAAGCCATGTGGAGACGGTTGTTCTTTTGTCCCAACAAAAGCCGGATGACACCATAGAGATCGACCTGGACCTGGATGAGCTGGACGCTACTGCTGCCGAGACCAAAGCTACCTATGAAGAAATCAAGGCATATGCCTGGGATAAGCACCATTTGAAAGTATCCAGCCTGTATATCTCACAGATTAAACGCAAGTGCGGATTAGAGGTTGGCCAGAATTATAACCTGTCCAAATCTGAAAATCCGAAAGTGCCAAAGTGTCCGCCAGAAAAGGAAGCGGCCATTATGGATGCACTGAAACATTTTCAAATGATTTGAGGGAGGTTGATGAATATGGCAAAGAATATGACAGAAGATGCTGTTCGCGACTTAGCTCGTGAAGCTCTTGGTTTGGTTGATAGTGAAATTGCGCGTGCTGGTGTGGGGCAGCTTACTACATTCAATCAGCTTGGGTTCCCGGGAGTAGCCGATAAACCAGATGGTTGGTATCTACCGAATAATAAAAATGAGGTTGCAGTTGTTCTGGAAACGAAAGCAACTCGTATTACTCTTGGGCAAGCGCAGGTTGAGGAAGTTCTGAAAAATGTGCGCATTATGCAAACACAATATAAGAAGGTTGTAGGAATTCTATATAACGGAGAAGATATTCGTGTTTTCAAAGGTGAAGAGGAAGTAAAGACACCCACCAAGTTGCAGAGTGTTAGCTATTATCTGTCGCTGTATACCGTGGATAGTATTGATAAAGAGCGAATCTATGAATTAACTGCAAAGATCAATAATGGACTGCATTTTGAATTCGGTATTAAAAACCTGTATCATCGCATGATTTTTACTGCATGCGCTTTAGTAGCTGAACGTTATGGTGCTGGATTGCGGCGTCTAAAAGATATGGGGTATGCGACATTCCATACAGCAATTCATTCGACGCTGTCCAAATCGCTCGAAGATAGCCGAAAGCAAAATGCTAAAATTGATATTCTGTTGGAAGAATATTCCGATATTAAAATGAATACAACGGACAATCAGCAGGCAATCAATGATTTTATCGACTGGGTTGTTGAGATCTCCGAGTGTGTCAACTCAAATGAATGGCGTGGTGAAGACGTAATGGGCATCTTCTTTAACGAATTCAATCGTTATAAGAAGAAGTCTGAGGCTGGTCAGGTATTTACGCCTGAGCATATCACCGACTTTATGTATAAGATTCTTGATGTGAATAAAGATGACTATATATTGGACGCGACTTGCGGTTCAGGTGGCTTCCTTGTAAAGGCTATGGCAAATATGATCCGAGAGGCCGGAGGCATGCAGGCAGATGCAGCTGCCGAAATTAAGTCAAACCATCTTTATGGAATTGAGTTTGACCGCGAAATTTATGCATTGGCGTGCGCAAACATGCTGATCCATAAAGACGGCAAAACCAACCTTGAGCAGATGGATGCCCGTACTGATCCTGCCTGCAAGTGGATGAAATCGAAGCCTATCACGAAAGTTTTGATGAACCCGCCGTACGAGAACAAATATGGGTGCATGAAAATTGTTGAAAATGTGCTGGATAACGTTCCTGCTCACACGCAATGTGCATTTATCTTGCCTGATAAGAAGCTGGAAAAGGCAAGCAAGGCCCAGATGAAGCGTATTCTGAAGAATCATCGTCTGCGAAAAGTCATTAAATTGCCTGAAGACTTGTTCTTTGGCGTTGGTATCACTACAAGTATTTTTGTATTTGAAGCTGGCGTTGGGCAAGATGGAAAGGAATTCTTTGCTTGCTATATGGAGTCTGATGGACTTGCAACAGTTAAAAACAAAGGGCGGCATGATATTTACGGAAAGTGGGCAGCTATCGAGGCACATTGGGTTGAAGTCATGGAAAAGCAGTCCGGTGATGATACGTGTCAATGGGTTAATCCTGCCGAGCATTTGTCATATCAGGTACCACAGAAGCCGTTCGAGATTTTCGAGGAGGACTTCCGCAAGACCGCAATGGATTATCTGATGTTCCAAAAGGGAATCGATGCGAAGGTATTTGGTGAGAAGCTGATGACTACAGCGATATATTCGAGCCATGTAAGCTCTAATGAAAATACTGTGACCATCTCGATGCAGAAAGGTGGTGGCAGTAATGAAGAAGATTGATACCAGCAAGTGGAAAGAGTTCCTTATTGGTGATTTATTCGATATTCATCCAACTAAAGCTTATAAAAAAATTAATATTGAACTTTTTGAAGAAGATGGTGCGAACCCAGTTATTGTAAACACTGGGTTTAATAATGGAGTTGGCGGATATGCAAATTTGGAGTGCACAGAGAAAGCCGGAACCATTACATTTACTGACACAGCAGCGAAAAGTACAGATTCTTTTTTCTATCAAGAGAGAGATTTCATCGGTTATCCACATGTGCAAGGAATGTACGCCAAAACACATGAGTGGACAAGAAATGAAGGCCTGTTCTTAAATTCGGTAATAAAGTCGATTCTAAGAGGTCGGTATGATTTTATTCGAAAAATGACACGGGCTGAAATGCTAAAATTAAAAGTCAAATTGCCAGCAGTGATTCAGGCCGATGGAACATATATACCTGATTGGGCATATATGGGTACATATATGTCTGAGGTCATGCAAAATGCGGAGACTTACTTTAAGATTCTGAGGAAAGCTGATGGCGATAGGCATGAAGTTGATACTGCTAATTGGCGAGAATTTCGTGTAGGTGATTTGTTTCAGAATATTGTCAAACCGGTGGTTTTGCATACCAGGCAAGTTGTGGAATCACCGGAAGGTATTCCGTACGTTGTAAGAACAAAGTTCAACAACGGAATCAAATGTAGAGTTCAACCTGTAACAGGAGTGACACCAAGCCCCGCTGGTGTTATTTCGTGGGGTGCTGAAAATGCGACCTTTTTTTATCAACCTGAACCTTTTTTGTCGGGACGTGACATCTATTATATAGATACACGTGAATTTAATCCATTGGTGTGCATGTTTCTCGCATCATGTTTGCAAACTGTAGTTCATAAGTATCCTTATAATTTTGGCCTGTTTCCTGATTTGCTGAAGGAAGAAAAGATTAAACTTCCGGTTATTGCAGATGGTACGCCTGATTGGATTTATATGGGTGAGTACATGAGAATGAGGATGGAAAGCGCAAAAACCGATTTGGTTAATATGCAGTCAGCTTTATAAGCAAACCATCATAAAGCCCGTCGACCTACTGGTCGGCGGGCTTTATACATGACTATTTCATTTTGGATTCTGAAAATTTAGGAATTCTGAATACGTAAGAATATTATCTTCTCCAACCATTTCTGTAAGGAATTTTCTAAACACTCGATCAATAGGGACAGAAACGAAAAAATAAAGCCGTTTTTTAGGCCTGGAACAACACACATAAAACAAATTGCGATTCCTTATGTATGCTGCCTCTTTATCCTGTGGATATCCATTTTTAATCATAGGGACATAAGTTTCAAACTGATACTGATTCCATCCTTTGCTTATAACAAAAATCACATTATCGTATTCCTCGCCTTTAACGCCATGCTCTGTAGAAAAGTCTGCTTCCGGATGAAAATAATTGATTGCTGCCAAAAACTGTTCGTATTCTATGTCCAAAAAATCCTTAATTGTCACATCGGCTCCCGAATACATTGTTTCTGGTGCATTTAGATATAGATCATAATACCCTTCAATTTTTGCTGGAATCGGAATCAACTTTGATTCAAATACCGTTTGAAGAACATCTACACTGGTTTTTTTGCGTGCTATTTTCAAAGCTTCTTGTAGGTTTTTCCATTTAACTTTTTCAGATTTTTTGGTGATAGGATAACGCTTTAGTTTCAGCGTGTCAAACAGTAACTGCATATCATTGGTTTCTAAGGCTTGATATATTGGTTCAAGCTGTTCCATAAAAAATAGCAGAAATGGATCTTCTTTATCTCTAAGACCATCCTTTAAGATATCTAAAAGTTTATTATATCCCTGTTGGGCAGCGAGAACTCGATGTGTAATCATTAATGTCTTTACATTTTCACTGGCAGGAATGCAGCTGTGTTTAATATGCTCCATTAGACCATTAAGTCTTTCTTTTAATTCAGGCGAAGGCAAATCGCCCTTGAAATTTCGGTCCGTTCTTCGCTCTCCTATATAATCATCACATGTAATAACTGTGACTTCTCCAGCAAAGTTGTCAATGGCAGAGCGCTGAGGAAGCTCCGGTCTAATAAAGTTTAATAGATCTACAATTTTAGGTGCAGAACGGAAATTGGCCCCCTTCTTTATTTCAACAATATTTTCGTGCTGTATTAAACCGCATGCCTTATTTGATTGATAAATGGTTTGCCATGAGTCTCCAAAAAATCCAAATTGAGGACCAGAATTGAGTGATATAAAGTATTCCAAAAATCGGTCAATAATTGGTTTTAAGGAATCTTGATATTCGTCTATTAGAATTAATGGATATTTATCGCTAAAAACGCGGCGAAATTTTGCATTATCTAAAAGAGCAGCAAACAATCGAATGACATCATCATGGTAAAGATACATGATACCATTTTCATTATATCGATGTCCTAATGTATACTCTACTTTTCTAATTGCAAAAAAATCTCCTTCGGTTGACCGAAATGTCTCATCTTCACTTATAAATTTGATGAGGGTACTCTGGTATTGCTTAATTGCATTCCATGCAAAAGAGTGAATTGTTGACGGAATAATAAAAGAATCATTTGCAAGCCGTCCGGAGATAACATCCACTGCGGCATTTGTATAAGTAATACATACTACATGCTGGTTCTTTTTGCGGTACTGCTTCCATTTATTTACTTGTATCCACTCAATAACCTTATTAAGTGAATAGGTTTTGCCTGACCCGGCCCCAGCTTCAACACGAAAATTATATCCCTTTTGAAGGGTATCGATAATCTGTAAGTCTATTTTATTAGCTTCCTCTTGTGCTAACTCAAAGTTTGATTTTTGAGGTTCCTTTGACATACGTTTCCCCTCCTTACACAAGGACTTTTTGCTTATTGAGCCATACCAGACCATCTTTAAGATACTTGGGAATAGAATAATCAGGGCAATCATAAATCAATCTGAGCGCAAAATCTGTTTTACTTTTTTCTGTAAATTCCAATTTTTCCTCTGTAACAGGATCAGCTAACCCATAAAAAGCTCTATTCACGTTTTTGATGGCTTCTTCTAAGGATCTTCCGCATAGTCCATTTTCAGCAACCTGAAATTCTATATGGCATTTATCTATGGTTTTCTCGTCAGCTGTTAGATTTATAATATCTTCTAATTTTATTTTGCTTTTGTCAGCACTTGGTAACCCCTTTACTTGTCTAACCCACCATTTAATTGTTGAATTTGATGTGGTTTTCCCTTTGCTCACAACAGATTTAGTTCTCCCATCTTTCATTGCATCAATATCAGTAATAATCAAGCAGGGAATCCCCAAAAAGCGAACAAATGGTATAAATTTATATGCATATGCCCCGCCGATTTCAATTAGTGCATAATATTGAGCTGGAAGCTTATATGTTATGGGCGCAAACAGTCCTGATTTATCACATTTTTCTATCATGTCCGGGACAAGCAAACGTTCCGATGCACCTTCCACAAAAATAACCTTATCAGCAAAAAACAGGTCGCAACGGCTCAACGTTAGATACTTCTTGATAAAATCCATATTTTCGGGATCTTCTGCACCAAAAGCGCCTAAATCCTTATAAACAACGCCTCTTTTTGTCTTTTGTGCATACCGGATGTTGGAAAAATCCATAGTATTAGCAATATGTGCCGAATGCGAAGTCAGAAAGGTTTGAATATGTACATCCGATATTTTTGATAAGAATGTTTGTAAATATCCTGCGAACGTGTGCTGCATTTGGGGATGCATGTGTGATTCCGGCTCTTCGACAAATAATAATGGAATACATGCTGTGTGATCTTGCTTAATTTTTTCTGAGAAATCAGCAAGTAAAAATTCCATCTTTATAAGATTTTTGTAGCCAAGGCCATTATGTGAGCTTGGAAGAGCTTCCCCGGCAAGTGGAGCCGTATAGGTTAATTCTGTTTGGTCTTTTATCTGATTATCAATTTGTAGTTTAGTGTTGACTCCAAGCTGCAATTCCTCTCCGTTCGGATAACCAAAGCCAATAGCCTTTCCAACAATCGAGCTGAGGAGATTACTGCTTTCCCTTTGAATGGATTTGTTTGCTTCCTCAACAGTTTCACGTAGCTTTAATACATCTGCTGCTATTTTGGGGTCTAAATTTTTTATATCGACACTAAAATAGCTACTAATCAGCGTTCCTAAAGAATTATAATTTTGCTCTGTGGCTTCCCCTAATACACGTTCTGCTGGTATTGGATAGAATGGAAAAAGATCTGCCAATTCTTTTTGTGTTTTTATTTGTACATCTGCTTTGTCCTTGGGATTAATAGCATATATAACCAATTCAAACATTTTTGAGAAATTTGCAGAACATACCTCTTTTGTTTCTTGAGGATCTAAGGCAAATGTCCCGTCTTTATAAAAACAGGTATGGAAACAGTTACGCAACGATTCCTCATCCATTTTCAATGAGTATTCAGCTTTAACTAATGCAGTTGTTGTATCAACATCTACATCAATAATAAATGGGGAAAGTGCTCCTAAATTATCTTCCGCATCATCTAAAGAGTAATCGATGAGGAACTCTATTGATGTTAACGGTAATCTTTTGCATAGCTGTTCATACGTTATCTTTTTTCTCATAAATTGAGCCAACAGTATAAACGCATATTTTCGCCTCTGCAAAGGATAATCATCGTATGATAAAACCCTATTTTTAACCACCTTCTCTAAAATGTTCATACACGATGTTTTTGCTGTATTGTTGCGGCCAACAATTAAGGTTATGTTTTGATGAACATTCAGTTCGGCATTAACAATTAATCGGAAATTATTTATAGTAATTTTTGATAAAAGCATGATAAACCTCCTTACACCGTATAGCTAACAGACAATGTATGCTTGTTTTACGTTCATAGGTTCCACATGACGTGTTAGGTATGTGATTGCTTTTTTAGCGAATACTTGACTAATCATTCGATCCCATTCTGCAAGTTTTCGGATTTCCGTTGTCCGGTTCACAAAGTCAAAATATATTTCGCCCCATTCGCCATCGTAGTCTACCTGATACAGATAGATTGCGGTGGCGATTTCTTTTTTCTTTCTGGTAATGTTTTTGCGTTTTAGATGCACAGCGTGCAGAATACCCTCTTCTACCAAAATAGTGGTGAGTTTGTCCAGCGCCTTACGATATGCACGTTCCGCACCACTGGTTCCGCTTCCCTCAAACAGAGTAGCAAGCTCCTCAAAGGAAGAACGGCTGCTCATAGGACTTACTCTGCCGCAGTGCATACAGATAGCATTGCGTTTTTCCAGCAAAGTCTGTTCCCGATAGTCGAGAGTATCAAAAGCTTTTTGAATGGCTTCAGCTTTGATGCCATTCCAGAGGATTTCGGCGTAGTCCCAGTGATCGTCTCGGCTGACATCTTCACCGGTTTCCTCGCTGTCTTCATCTTGTCGGGAAACATAGAATGATTGGCGACTGCGAAGCCCTTTTGCCGCCTTCAGATATTCAGCAGCCGTTTCCTGCTTACAGTTCTTTTCAGCCGCATATTCGGAGATGGTTTTCTGTGCATGTTCTCCCGATGTGCGGTATTTCCATGCAATTCCTCGAATTTTCTTGTATTGATCCAGAGAATCCACAGACCAACTTTCTTCCAGCATACGACAAGAAAGAAGAGCATCTGTGATAAAAGGATACAAATATGTTGTAAAGTCAGCTCCTATGCTGGGATCATAATCTAAAAAGCGCTCAATCACAGCCACAACGCAGGCCATTTTATAATCAAGGAAGCGCTCCGGATCATATCGCTCATTGCCGTCGCTGCGCCAAAAGTTATAAATCCGTCCATTGAGCATCTTTTCATAGTGATGCAGAAAGAAAGACAGGTACCTCAAATTATTCTGTTGCTGTGCCTGGATGATATAGTCATTCAAATTAGATACTTTAGGCGGCTCCGGTTCTAACTGTAAGGTGCGCTCTGCTTCCATGCGAGACAAGTTTTCACCGGTATAAAATCCATATTTTGAGGAATATCCCTTCAAGTTCCATTTGTATTCCGGCATCGGCGCACCTCCTTTCAATCATGCACTTTCAGTTTCTAACTTATTTTAAGTGCAATAAAATACACCGGGAAATCAAAGCCGTCTCTGGTAAGAATCATTGATGCTATCCGTGTCGCAGCATTAGGATGAACTAACGGAGAAAAATTTTCCTTTATCTGAAGTGGAAAATCATAGTGCAGAATATGCTCAGAATACCTTTCCCAAAATGCTTCAAAATTTGCTGAATTAACATAGGCTACAATAAAAGTAGCGGTACCTAAGGCATTATAATTCGTTATTGATTTACTGATATGTCTGTCTATATAATCGGCATTTACGCTATTTAATTTCATACCTTCAAATATGCCGATTTCTTTCCCGTCCTTAGTTAACAGGATATCAACCTCAGCAGCATCTTTGCCGCTCGCAGACACACCGTGTCGAGATTGATCTTTTACTTCGAGATACCCCTTAGCAAAAAACATATCCCTAAAATAATCGTTGATACTATTTTCTGAACTTTCAGCGTTGAATAAAGCATTCCAACATACACGTTCTCCTATTTGGACTAAATCATTGAGAACATTTTTGGCTGTTTGAATATCACAATTTAATCTTTCCTCATTAGACGAAGGACTTTCTACATCTTCCAATGAAACATCCGCATCAAAATAAACAACGTTTCTAATGAGGAATCCAGACTCGCTTGGTTTAAGAGCTTTTCCAATAGCGTCTTTTAATTTTTTATCTGCACGTTTTAATACGGAAATATCCTTGTCTGTACCCTCAAATGTAAAGTCAAGAGCTCTTTTGTTCCAGTTATCCCCTCTTAGACCAGCATAATATGCTAAACCAACATCTTCATACTCATACTTGCAGTGCTGAAATGCTTCTGCCAATTGTCTATTGGCTAATTGCAAAAGGTACTGAACAACACGCTTTTCAAAATTTTCTGGAAGAATATATGTAAAATCAAATTCACCCATATTAGATACCTCATACATTAAGTTGTTACTTTTGTTTTACTTCTCGTAATAAGGATTCCTGTTCCATTTCCGACTCATAACACCCTTTGGCATAAGACACGTTGCTCAATGCCCGCAGCATTTTATCTTTGGCTAGTTTTTTCATACGTTTGGCAATGTCAGCATCGAGAGTCCCACGCTTGACATACCGGTTAATGGTGTTACAGCGGCGTTCATAAATCTGCTTGATAGGATGGTCAGCAGCAAGTTCACGCTGTGACCTTCCTTGCAGGTTTCCAATTTGGCGGCAAGTTCGATGGAGCTTATCCCCTGGAGCAAGATTACCACAGTATTTGGTATGCCGGGCATTGGTGGTCAAAAACCAACGTCCGCAGATGGGGCATTTCTTCGGCGCATGGCCTACACAAAGCCCTTCAAAGAGGTCGGAGCGGAACATTCCCACAAAAGACACATAGTGCATCCGTTTGACCAGTTGCGGCGTATCGCTGCCGGGCTGTATCGCAGGTACATACTGCACGGAAGCGTTAGTCAGGGACATCCAGCTTCCATCCTCTTCCGACAAGCTGGGATTACTGGAGAAAAAGTCCCCAAAGGAAGCAGCATATCCGCTGGGCGACCGTTCCTGTTCTGCGGTATTGAGCGACTCCGCAAACTGGAGCATAGTATCCTGGAACTGTTCCAGAGAATAGCCCAAATGTGCCAGCACAGGGACAACCCGCAGAAGTGTCAGTGCCTTTTGATATTGAGGGTCTAGAGCATTCATCAAATTTCCGGAAGCAAGAGATTTGGCATATGCCATGGCATTTTCCAGATATTCATTCGAAAACACCTTCTGGATATGTGCTGTTATCCGCTTTTCATCCAGATAGGAAAAGGGAGGAATATCTTTTAGTTTATGGACAATTTGCAAAGCACTTTCTCTGGCTGATGTAAACAATTCTGCATTGGCCATACCAAGCTGCATAGCTCCCATAAATAGATTCAAACTCCCACATAATTCCGTAATCTGTTTAATCAGAGCAGCGGGAATATTGAGAGCATCACATCCTATGGTACCGGACGGAAAGTTTTTTCCCTCATAGCTCACAGTGTCCTGCCAGAAATCCAGCGACAGTATCTGATGTTGTACCATGTCCATCATTATGCCCTCCTCACTTTGTTGTTCTAAAGTCTATTATAGCACGTTGTCCTGTTTTTTGAAATCGGTCTGTCCTGCCATTAGCCTGTTTTTTTGAAATTCCAACATAACCATGTCAGAGGGTAAAGAAAATCCCTCTCTAAATTGTGGGTATAGGAGAATATGCCACTACCGCAGGAACACCAAAAACACAGACGGAAATGAACACAAAAAGGAGGACGGATGTCATGAAAAAAATCGAAAATGGCTGTCAGGACAAGCTGGACTGGTTCGACGGCAAGCACATTAACGAAATTTTATTTTGCCAGGAATTTTTGAAAACCCATCCTATGCGGTGTATTGGAGGAACCTTATTTACGGTGGATGGCCCAGTGGAAAGTGAGGAGCTGGTCAAACGTCAAATCATCGATATGGTGCAAAGCTGCGTAACCACTAATCTTTCTAAACGGGCTTCTTCTTTGCTGGAGAGCTTGAAAATTCAAGCCTATTCTGAGCCGTTGCCAGTGGAGTTGGATCGCATCCACTGTGCCAACGGCATTTATTTTCTGGATGGCCATTTTGAACCGAAAAAGGTTTTCTGTAACAATCGGTTGTCGGTTAGCTACAATCCAGCTGCTCCAAAGCCTCTGCGCTGGATGCAATTTCTTTCAGAACTGCTGGAGGAGGACGATATATTTACCTTGCAGGAGTATCTGGGATATTGTCTGCTTCCATCTACCAAAGGTCAAAAAATGATGATGGTGATTGGCAGAGGTGGCGAGGGAAAATCCCGTATTGGTTTGATCCTCAATGCTATGTTTCACAGTGCCATGAATGTGGGAAATATTCAGAAAGTAGAAACCAACCGGTTTGCCCGTGCCGATCTGGAACATCGCCTTCTGATGGTAGATGACGACATGGATATGAGTGCCTTGCCCAAAACCAACTATATCAAATCTATTGTTACTGCCGAGGCAAAAATGGATTTGGAGCGCAAAGGAATCCAAAGTTATCAAGGCCAGCTGTATGTGCGATTTCTCTGCTTCGGAAATGGTTCACTTACTTCTCTGTATGACCATTCGGATGGTTTTTATCGTCGGCAGCTGATCCTCACCACAAAGGAGCGTCCTGCTGACCGGAAGGACGATCCGTTTCTGGTTGAAAAAATGCTGGATGAACTGGAGGGGATTTTCCTCTGGTGTCTGGAAGGGCTGCACCGGCTGATTGCCAATGGTTACAGCTTTACAGTGAGCAATCGAAGCGCAGAAAATGTAGAGCTGATCCGCAGAAGTAATAACAACATTTTGGACTTCCTGCAATCTGAGGGGTACATCCGCTTTAAGGCAGATGCAGAATCCAGCTCCAAAGCAATCTATGAAGCCTACAAAATGTGGTGCGAGGACAACGCTCTGCACGCACTTGCTGCAAATCGTCTTAGCTCCGAATTAGCTCAAAACGAGAAAAAGTACAATGTGGAGGCAACCAACAATATTTATCTTGCCGGAGGTAAACGGGTGCGTGGATTTGTTGGAATCGAGATGCTGGTAAGGCCATCATTCTGAAAAATTCGCACTTTGAACATGGGGATGGTGTACGTACTGTACGGTGTACGGCGTACGGTACGTACAGCACTTCGAGGTTCTATGGTTAAAAACGAAAGGGGCTGGTTAGAACCATAGCCAAATCCCTTAGGGAAACTAAGGGCGCACTTCTATACCGCTCATAAATGGCGGTATCGTGCGCTCTGCGAGGCTAACTTCCGTGCTACTCAACCCGGAAGTTTTGCGGAATTTCATTCCGTACAAGAGGGGTTCCCTCTTGCGCCGCTTGATGCGGCTATCTCTTCTGTAAACCGTTTGCACCAGCAAGCGGTATTTTTTATGCCTGTTTCAAGAAAGGAACGAGTAATTATGTCAAACAAGAAAACCAAAGACGAGCTGCTGTCCGAGAAAGTCAGCGCAGAGAAAAAGTTGGAGCAGTACACCCATCAGCTTCAGCGAGCGGTCAATCGTGAAAAATATCTGGTCAAGGGCGAGGCCAAAAAGCGAACCCATATCCTTTGCAATATTGGCGGGGCTGTCCTCAGTTTTTGGCCGGAAGTACAGTATTTGCCTAAAAAGGAACAGTATCAGATTTTTGAAAAATTGGCCCAACAAGCAAATGTAAATACCATAGTGCAGGAAGCCATTGATCGGTATCGTGCCCACAAGAATGGAGGGAAATAATATGGCGCTTTTTCATTTTCATGTTGACCAGATTGGACGCAGTGCAGGGCGATCTGCTGTTGCCTGTGCTGCATATCGTTCTGGCGAAAAACTGTACAGCGAATATTACGGGGAAACCAGTGATTATTCCCGCAAGGGCGGTGTGATGTATTCAGAGATTATGCTGCCACCCCATGCTCCGATGGCTTATGCAGACCGGCAGACGCTCTGGAATGCAGTGGAAAAGGTAGAGCGCCGTCACGATGCACAGTTAGCTTATTCCTTCGATATTGCTCTGCAAAATGAACTGACCTTTGAGGAAAATCTGGAGGTTGCCAGAGCGTTTCTTCTCAAGTATTTTGTGGGGAATGGGATGACTGTGGATTTTTGCATTCACGACCCGGAATGTGATGGGATACAGAATCCACATTTTCATGTCATGGTGCCAATCCGCCCTCTGAATCCTAATGGAACCTGGGGAGCCAAACAGCACAGAGTTTATCATCTGGATGAGAATGGAGAGCGTATCAGAGACGAACATGGAAACTATGTGTTTGATGCTGTTACCACCACCGATTGGGGCAAACCGGAAACTTTGGAACTGTGGCGGGCACAATGGGCCAATATGGTAAACGCAAAATTTGAGCAGAAGGGCTTGTCTTGCCGTATCGACCACCGTTCTTATGAAGATCAAGCACTGGATATTCTGCCTACTGTTCATGAAGGACCTGTGGTACGCCAGATGGAGCAAAAAGGCATCCGTACCGAAAAAGGCGAATTGAACCGCTGGATCAAGGCAACCAATCGTATTTTGAAAAGTCTCAGACATCGGATTGCTGACTTAAAGCTGTGGATCGAGATACTTCGGGAGGAGTTGAGAACACAGCAAACCAGTCAGGATTTGGTTCGGTTGATTCAGGATTACTATGGCGAACGCAACCAAGGCACTCTTCATCTTCCTGACTACGCCAGACAAAAGGCTCGTGTCGGGAATTTGAAACGGTTGAATGAAACCGTGAATTATTTATCCGAACACAAATTGTTTACCGTAGAAGATCTCCGCAAGAAGATGGAGCAAATGGAGGATGCTCGCCACATTTTGCAAGAGGGCACCAGAGAAAAACAGGAGCGGATCAAAGCTCTGAAAGAATTGCTGCGCCATGCAGAAGCATACGAGGAACTAAAACCTCTTCAGGAAAAACTAAATACTTTCAAATTCAAAAAACGTCGGGAGCAGTTCAAGCAAGAGCATGAAAGTGACTTCCGGCGTTTTTATTTGGCCAAACGCAAGCTCAAAGAAGCTGTGCCTGACGGCGAACCACCAGTAGATGTTTGGAAGAATGAACTGAGCCAATTGGAACAGGAATACCGCCAGCAATCAGCACAGGCCAGCCTGCTTTGGAAAGAGAGTAAGAAACTACGGGAATTGCAGGTTCTGGTAGATGACGTGCTGCGCAAACAAGGACAACATGAACGAGAACAGCAGCATTCGGATCGTCATCAGGACAAACAGGAGGAGCGCCTATGGTAAATGCTGATTTTGAGAGGTGCACCGACTTTTTGGCCAGAATGATTGAAAAATATGGCGGAGAGTTGGATCTTCCCAAAACAGAAGAAAATGATATGAATGATACAACAAAACAAGGTACACAGGGGTCATCAGGTATGAATCCCAAAAAGTTTCCAACGAGTTCATTGACTGCGGACAAGACAGCATGATAAAATGAAGTTGGGACAACAAATAACATATTTTAGTAATTCATAAAACCAAAATATTGTGTCGCTGACAGTGGCACAATTTACATAACGATGCAGGATGGAGGCAACGTAAAATGAAGAAAAAGGAGTGTTATATCTATACGAGAGTTTCTACTTCCATGCAGGTAGATGGATACAGTCTGGATGCCCAGAAAGACAAACTTCGCAAGTATGCAGACTTTCAGGACATGGTAATTGTCGGTGAATACTCTGATGAAGGAAAATCCGGAAAAAGTGTAGAGGGACGGCCTGAATTTTTGCAAATGCTGCGGGACATCGAAGAAGGAAAAGATCATGTTTCTTTCGTGCTGGTATTCAAGTTATCCCGTTTTGGCCGTAATGCCGCTGATGTATTGACCTCACTGCAAAAGATGCAGGATTTCGGTGTGAACCTGATCTGCGTGGAAGATGGAATCGACAGCTCCAAAGACAGCGGAAAGCTGATGATTTCGGTGCTTTCTGCTGTTGCCGAGATTGAACGAGAGAATATTCTGGTGCAGACCATGGAAGGCCGCCGTCAAAAAGCCCGTGAAGGAAAATGGAACGGCGGATTTGCTCCTTACGGCTATAAACTGGTAGACGGAGAATTGGAAATCGCTGAGGATGAAGCAGAGATTATCCGCTTGATTTTCGACAAATACATCAACACGACGATGGGTGTCAACGGAATTGCCTCATGGCTTAACCAGCAGGGATACCAAAAGAAAAAACGTCAGAACAATACGCTAAATGCGTTTGCAGCGTCATTCATCAAGGGCGTTTTGGATAATCCGGTTTATTGCGGAAAACTTGCTTATGGCAGACGGAAAAATGAGAAAATCCCCGGCAAACGCAATGCTTACCATATCGTCAAGCAGGATTCCTATATGCTGTATGATGGTATTCATGAAGCGATTGTGTCAGAAGAAATCTGGAACACTGCACACGACAGGCGATTAAGAACTGGGGTAAAGAGAGAAAAGACCTACAGCCTGGAGCACGAACATCTTCTTTCTGGTATTCTCTGCTGCCCCATTTGTGGTGCCGGTATGTATGGCAATGTCAACCGTAAGAAGAAAAAGGATGGCTCCCGATACAAAGACTATTTCTATTACACTTGCAAGCATCGCCGTTCTGTTGATGGGCATGTCTGCACATATAAAAAGCAATGGGGCGAAGATAAGGTCAATGTAGCGGTGGCAGAAGTAATTAAAAAGCTGGTACAAAATCCGAAATTTGAAGCTGCTATTCGGCAGAAAATCAACACCCGTATTGATACCGGAGAGTTGGAACAGGAAATCGAAAATCTCCGCAAGCAGCTTCGGCAGGTATTAGGGGCCAAAAACAAACTGGCACAGCAGATGGATAGTCTGGATGTGACAGACCGCTACTATGACCGGAAGTATCAGGATATGCAGGATCGTCTGGATCATTTTTATGACCAGATCGACGAGATTGAAGATTCTATCGCTCAGGTGGAAGTGCGGATTCAAAACATTCGCCAGCAAAAGCTGGGTAGTGACAACGTGTATCAATATCTGCTATACTTTGATAAACTGTATGATAAATTTACAGATGCTGAAAAGAAAGAGTTTCTGAGCAGCTTCGTGGAACGTGTTGATATTTATGAGGACGAACTGCCGGATGGACGATTTTTGAGGCATATCAAATTCAAGTTCCCAGTGTTCTATAACGGTCAGGAGATCGACGAAATGAGTTGGGACAAAGAAAGTACCGTTGAGACGGTAGTATTGATGTCAAAAGTCAAAGAATAGAATAGCGAAAAAGTGTAGAAAACAAGGAATTTCCGGGAGTCGGGGCTTGTCAGAGGACAGGTTCCGGTTCCCGGATTTTTTCGTTTTACGGGTAAGTGGGAACTGGTCTACTGTGAAAAAGAGTGGAGAGTTGAGTGGTTGATTTTGATATTGGGGGTGTTGAGTTGACAGGTTGGATAAATGGTATGTGGAGTTGACAACATGGATAAAGACAAAAAGAGAAGCACATCTTTCCCGGTAATGGGATTGATGTGCTTCAAATAGCATCCATCAGATCGAGGAGGATCTGCTTTTGGCGGTCGGTCAGGGTACTCCACTTTGAGAATAGTATCTGCTGATCCTCGGTCAGCTGTGATTCCTCGCCTTCGGCAAAGAACTGAGCCAGTGTGATACCAAACGCTCTGCATACCGCTTCCAGTGTCGGCAGCGTAGGAGCGTTATTTCTATTGAACATATTTGTGACAGTAGAATGGGAGAGGTTTGCTTCTTTTGCCAGTCGATAGTCAGTCCATCTGCGTTCTTCCATCAGTTCTTTGATTCGTTTCTGCGTATCCATATCATCACCTACCTATCTGTATCTATTCTAAGTCCCAGAATGGTGGTATAATAGTCACAATCGGTAGCTATAATATTTCCTAAAAGGGACTTATACAGTTATAGTATTGTAGATGATGGAAATGCTATTCACAAAAGACTGGAGGTAGAATAATGCAGGAGCATATTTTTGAAAGAATGGCAAGAGAGAGAAACATTTCAGTTGAGGAAATGCGGGCAATAATTTCCGATAGAATTGAAAAGGGGTGGAATGATAAAGATCCGGTCAAACGGGAGCAATGGAGAAAAATTCCCTGTGCTGGAGAGGTGCCAACACCAGATGAATGGCTGAACTATGTAGTAAAGAAGATAAAAGATGATGGTCAAGAAGGCTTATTACGGAAATATTTAATTTGGTAATTATATTTTGAATGCCATACATCTGATTGTAGTGAATCGCCAGCTCATGCAGGAGCATGGTTGACAGCTCGAAGGTGGGGGCAAGGTACTCGGCGCAGAGATTGGTTTCCGGATACTCCTTGCTGCTGGAATTCCATATCTCGTTTATAATGCGTCAACCATATACCCCGTGTCTCCGTCTGGCGATACAGTGATGGCCGGGCAGCCCAGCCGCCCTCGTAAAATTGTCTCGTTGAACAGGCCGAACATTTCTTCGGTTTTTTATTGTTTCAAATATTTGTAGTATAAGTGTGTCCTCCATAAATATATGTTTTATTTCTGCGAGTTATAGCTTACATATCACGAATGGAAAATTAAAGTTTCTTGAAAAAGTTTTTCTTTAATATAGAAACGCCAGAAAAGGTGGTTTGTCTGCCTGGCAGTAGGTATCGCTATATTCGTTAACCTCGCGTGTGCCCCGATAGCCATGTCGCAGCACATACATAACTATTTCTACTTGTCTAATCATTCAAAAATGGATATAATATATTTATCTACTTTCTTTGAAGGATATCTAATCTTGCAGACTCTGGAGATACAAATGGGAGGATAGTATATGGTCTATAAAGAACTAAACCGATACTTTGAAATAATAGGGCTATTATATAGTTGCCGCCATTTTGATTTAATGACTAATGATAATTGGAAACACGCGGCTTTGGAACATGGTATTGATAGTACGGCATTGATCAACAAGTTTGGAGCATTGCAGAAAAAATATGTTAATGCGTTCAAAAAAAATATGTCGTTCGTTCCCGGAGGCGACGTTGACTTTTTCTTTGGTGATGAAGATCCAGAGTTCCTTTATTTATTTCAAATTGTATGCGCTAACCATTTGGAATGGTTTGAAAACGATTTACAAGGCGTAACCGATGATACTATTGCTTTAGCGTTTACAAATGAATTATCAGAGGGTAAGGAGTTAACAAAGATTCTCCCTACTGAACAACTAATTGCATTATTGCAAAGTACACGATATTCCTCAAATGTATGTTGGAAGTTAATGCTATTATTGCAAGAGCCGAAGAAAAATATATCGTTTCTTAATAGTCTTATTAAGCAAAATATTCCGGCATATAACCAAGCGATTACTGCAGTGCAAAAATCTTTGAATAAATTGCTTTCAGAGTTTTCAAGTGGTAATTATTTAAGCAAAAGAATTGTTGAAGATGTACCAATAACGCCTACGCTGATTTATCCAGCGATTGAACTTATTGACAATGACGCGGCCTATATAGGATTGTTTGCAAAGGATATATATAAATTGATCGACAAATCTAAAAACACACAAAAGGCCATTCTTCCCATACTCAAAGCGTTGAGTGATAAAAGTAAATTTGATATTTTGCACTCACTTTTAATTGCTCCAAAGTACAATCTTGAATTGGCAGAAGAATTAGATTTAACAGCTGCTACAGTATCACACCACATGAATGTACTGTTGACGAATAAGTTAGTTGATATTGAGAAAAAAGAAGGACGAGTATATTATACACTTTCAAAGGAAACATTAAGCGATTTAATTGAGCAGATTTCAATAATATTCCGCTTGTAAGTTATAGAGGCAAGGGCGATAACCTTGCCTCTATAAACAATTTGACTTTCATCTAATTTTATGATAATATATTTCATATACTTCTAATTGAAGTTTTGCTTTTTGCACAAGGATTAGAAGTGTATCAAATAAATTAGATTATTATGGAGGGAATATGAGCGACAAATTATTCCACAAAAACTTTTCTCTACTTATAGCGGGGCAGGCCAGTTCTCTATTTGGTAACTGCATTTTGGACTTTGCTCTGTCGATGTATGTGTTAGAAACAACGGGATCTGCAACAATTTTTGCGAGCTTTTTAGCTGTTGCAATGCTCCCGACTATTTTATTATCTCCTTTAGGCGGTGTGATTGCGGATCGTGCTAATAAACGAAATATTATGGTGATATTGGACTTTGCAACTGGAATAACAATCCTTATATCTGCTGTGGTGATTGATCGCGCTAACAACCTCGTAATAATTTGTATAACACTTATTATACAATCTATCTTGGGCGCATTTGAGACTCCAACGGTTCAAGCGTGTGTGCCGCAAATGCAAAAAGGCGATAATATTGTTAGAGGAAATGCAATAGTAAACCAAATAAACGCAATTTCGACTTTTGTTGCACCTTTCATCGGAAGTTTGCTTTATACCACTTTTGGCCTAAAGCCAGTAATGTATGCAGGAGTATTTTGCTTCCTGCTAACTGCCTTTTTGGAGTGCTTTATTAAACTTGATTACAAACCTGAAAAATCGTCTTGTGGTATTTTCCAAATTATAAAGGGGGATTTGATTGATAGCACGAGATTTGTATGCAGAGAAAGACCTGCTATTTTCAAAACTCTAATTTTGACTGCTGTCATTTCTTTTTTGTTCAAGGGGTTGCCTTAGTTGGATTACCTTACATAGTACGAACAGTCCTTAGCCTAAATGCGAATTACTATGGAGCAATGGAAAGTATGCTCGGATTTACGGGTATTCTTGGTAGCATTATTGCCGGGTTAATAGTTGAGAAATTCAAAATAAGAAAACTATATCTAACCTTACTCATAATTGCGGTTCCTTTATTGCCATGCGGGATAATATTCTTACTTGTTCAAGACACACAGATTAACTATGTAATATTACTTCTATCATTTGCCATTATACAGATTTCTGCTTGTGTGTTTTCTGTTTTTGCGCTCTCTATTATTCAGCAATTAACGCCGGATAATATGATAGGCAAAGTAATGGCATATACAGCAACTTTTTCATTATGCGCTCAACCGTTAGGACAAATTATCTTTGGCATTTTGTTTGACGGCTTCTCAAGTGCTGTTTACCTTGTTCTGATTCCCACAGGAATAATTCTTGCGATCATAAGCCTTACAACGAAAGAGTTTTTCTTAAAAATCGAAAACCTAATAAATTAAGTGTACTTAAGTAGACCGCATTGAATGAGAAAAAATATAATAATTTTACTTAAAGCAATATAGACCTGCTGTTCGCCGCAATAGAATGTGCCCGTCTATCTTGGATGAATCGGCTCATCGTAATAGACTTGCCTTTTTTATAAAAATCCGCCACACCGTCAACCCTACACTTAAACACCAGACTTATAAAGTGTGGTATAACAGAATGGGAGGTGTATACAATGAAACAGTATAAAACCATCGACGTTGCCAGACGGATTGGCATCCATGTGAATATCGTCCGGCTATATGAAAAATGCGCTCTTATTCCTAAGCCGGAACGCTTACCAAATGGATACAGAGTGTTTACCGACCTACATATAGAGCAATTCAAGCTGGCGCGTGCAGCCCTTCGGGTGGAGGTGCTTCAAAACGGCCTCAGAAAGCAAGCGGTGAATATCATAAAGGTTTCCGCTGCCGGAAATTATGAAGAAGCTGCCGTATTGACACGCCGCTATATCCAGCAGGTGGATCAGGAGCGAAAAAATGCGGAGGAAGCAATTCAGATTACCCGGAAAATACTTGCCGGGTTGGATGAAGGAGAACATACAGACACTTACTTCACACGAAAAGAAGCTGCGGATTTTCTCGGCGTTACCATAGACACGCTGCGGAACTGGGAGTTGAATGGACTCTTTACAATCAAGCGCAGAGAGAACGGTTATCGTGTCTATTCGGAGAAGGATATACAACGTTTGAAGATCATCCGTTCTCTTCGCTGCGCGAATTACTCACTGGCAGCTATTTTACGGATGCTGCGGGCAATCAACGACGATCCCGCCGCAAATATACGTACAGTCATTGATACGCCCAATGAGGATGACGATATAATTAAGGCGTGCGACAAGCTACTTACCTCTCTGGCTGAGGCCCGGAAAAATGCGGTCTATGTGGCCGGACAAATTGAAAAAATGCAGAAAATGACGAAATAAAAGCCTACATTAACCCACCATACTACCGAACCATGCTAACCTTTATTCATCAAAACAGGAGGTATAAAGGCATGGATGAAACCATCAAAGTAACCGGTTTGAGTAAATCTTACGCCGGAAACAAAGTAATCAGTAACATTGAGCTTTCGATTGGAACAGGCCAGGTGTTTGGCCTGCTCGGAGCGAATGGCGCAGGCAAAACTACCACGATAGAGTGCATCTTAGGCACCCGGAAAGCAGACGCGGGATCTGTCTCCATTTTAGGGTTAGATCCTCGAAAAGACAGAAAACAACTCTTTGAGCAGGTTGGCGTGCAATTTCAGGAAGCCAGCTACTCGGACAAAATTAAGGTTTGGGAGCTGTGCGAAGAAACCGCCTGCCTTTACCGGAAAGCTGCAAATTACGAAGAGCTTTTGAGGCAGTTTGGTCTGTGGGAAAAACGAGGCTCTTTTGTAAATGAACTATCGGGCGGACAAAAACAGCGGCTATTTATTGTTTTAGCGCTCCTGCCTGATCCGAAGGTCGTCTTTCTTGACGAGCTTACAACGGGTCTTGATACAAAAGCGCGCAGGAGTGTTTGGAAAAGTCTGGATGCACTGAAACAAAAGGGTCTGACCATCTTTCTTTCCTCGCATTTTATGGACGAGGTGGAAGTCCTGTGCGATACAATCGCCATTTTGAAGGACGGAAATTTCATTTTCACAGGAACCGTTCAGGAGGCAATTCACCAAAGCCCGTATGATAATTTGGAAGAAGCCTATTTGTGGTTTACCGGAGAGGAGGAAACGGACGATGAATAAATATGTTACAATGCTGAAAACAGAAATCAAGCTGTCTTTTCGAGGTATGGACATGGTGATCTTTGCACTTTGCCTGCCGGTCGTGGTGGTGGTACTGCTCGGCATCATTTATGGAAATCAGCCCGCTTTCGAGGGAGCAAGTTATTCCTTTTTAGAGCAGTCCTTTGGTGCAATTTCCACGATTGCGATCTGTGCCGGTGGCGTTATGGGACTCCCGTTGGTGATTTCTGACTATCGGCAGAAGAAAATACTGAAACGGTATAAGGTAACGCCAACCAGCCCCATTTTGCTTTTGACAGTACAGGTTTCTATTTACACCATTTACTCGCTGCTTTCTTTAATATTGGTCTATCTGGTGGGAAGTCTGTTCTTCGGCGTGCGGTTGCCCGGTTCCGTGGGAATCTTTCTGGCCTCTTATTTTCTGGTGATGCTTTCCACATTCAGCATTGGAATGATGGTGGGCGGAGTCGCTCCGAACATGAAGGTCGCGAGTATTGTTGCCAGCGTTTTGTATTTTCCCATGCTGATCTTCTCCGGGGCCACTCTCCCATACGAGGTAATGCCGACAGTATTGCAGAGGATTGCAGATATTCTACCGCTGACTCAGGGGATCAAATTGCTGAAAGCGGCTTCTCTGGACTTACCGATAGAAGTTGCTTGGCTCCCCCTGGTTGTCATGGTGGCTCTGATTATTATCTGCGGAGGAATTGCGGTGAAATTCTTCAAGTGGGAATAAAGTAGTAATAATACAAAAGAATTTTTTCTTATAGCAAGGCGGGCCAGTCACCTGCCAAATGGACCAAGCTGCCTTGTGCGGATTGGCCCATTACAAAAGGCTTGCCACTTTCAGAAAAATATGGTACAGTCCCTAACATTCCTCTTGACTCTCACGTTACGTCATAGTGTATGCTGTAAAAAACCAGAAAGGAATGTGACTATATGAAATTAAGCTATGTACGTTCGGATGCCGTCTACAAAAAAATAATGGAGGCCCCCGTAGAAAAGAAAAACGACATTTACCGGTATGAGCTGATGATGCCTTTTAAGGGCAAGTGGGACTGCTATCAAATTCCCATGAAGGCAGCTACACCCAACGGCTATGACATTATCATGGCAAGTGATATGCTGGGTCTTATCTCCCCCACAAAGGTGGATCAGTCACAAAAAGCAAATATTGAGAGCCTTTCTTCTGATTGGCTCTGGGATTCTTGTGAGCAATCCATTCGGAAATCCTTGGAATGCTTTTTGAACAATGGGATTGAATTACCCGTCAGCGAATATCTATTTACGGTTTTATTGGCAAATGCTGAAAGCCCTTATATCTCCCTGAATGAAGGATATTGCGGCGATGGCGGTATTCCGGGGTATATCATGGCGTGGCTGATTCCCAATGAATTTACACTGACTCGCCTTCCTGTTGCACTGGCCCACGAAGTAAACCATAATGTGCGCTTTCAGTTTACTAAGTGGCGGAAGAGTATCACTCTTGGGGAGATGATGGTCAGCGAGGGGCTTGCTGAAAACTTTGCAACTCATTTGTATGGCGAGGACAAGGCAGGCCCATGGGTGACCAAAACAGATATGCAAACCCTGAATGAGTACATCAAACCTATTATTCACGATGGACTGAATGTTCAAGGGCTTGAGAATCTAAACGCCTACCTCTATGGCGACGAGATGGCCGCGATGCAAAATTACCCTTGCGTTGGGTTGCCCTACTGTGCAGGCTACGCTTGCGGGTATCATTTGGTTAAACACTACTTAAAAAAGACAGGAAAAAGCATTATTGAAGCTACGCTGTTGCCTGCAAGTGAAATTTTAGAAACTGTGGAGGATTTTTGGAATGAGTGATAGGAGGATGACAGTACATGAAGTTGCTGACCTAACAGGTATCACAATACGGACATTGCACTACTACGATGAAATAGGACTTTTGAAGCCTACTATGGTTACAGACAGTAAATATCGTTTGTATACTGATGATGATTTAAGTCGGTTGCAGGAAATTCTATTTTTTCGTGAAGTGGGGTTTGCATTGAAGGAAATCAAGAGCTTGCTCGCTTCTCCTAATTATGATCGAACGGAAGCGTTGAAAAGACACCTTGATATTTTACAGGCGCAAAAGGAACGTATTGATGCTCTGATCTCCCTGATAAAAACAGAAATAGAAGGAAATCCTGTCTCGTCTTTTGCCCCTTTTTCAGATACAAAAGTGCTTGAACTGAAAGAGAAATATAGGTCAGAAGTTTTGGAACGTTGGGGTGATACCCATAGTTTCAAAGAATATGAAGTAGCATTTTTGTCGCAGCCAAAAGAAGGTCAACGAAATCAATTAGAGAGATTTCTTTCTGTGTCTAAGGATACCTTTAAGAAATTAGCTCGATTTCAAAATCAATCTCCTGCCTGTCAAGAAGTACAACAAATCGTAAAAGAGTGGCAGCAGTATATCTCTGAATCCTTTTATAAATGTGATAATCAAATTTTGCTCTACTTGGGGCAACTCTATATCAGTGATGAACGCTTTTCCAATTATATAAATGGATTCGGCAGTGGAAATCTGGCATCTTTCTTTAGCGAAGCAATTAACATCTTTTGTGCAAAGGACAAGACATAACTCCAACAGGCCCTCTCCTGTTGTTAACAGTACAGAATTCTATTCACGCCATTTACTTGTTGCTTTTTTGATATTGTGGTGAAATTTAAAGACAAAAGAACTTTTACTTACGGCAAGGCGGGCCAATTACCTGCCAAAATGGGCCAGTCTGCCTTGTGCGGATTGGCCCATTTTATTTAAGGAGGAAAAATATATGTGCAGCTCCTAACCAGCATTTAGATGGACTCATCCATTCAAAAAAATTTTTCAAAATATTTTTCAAAAACTTTCCGGTTTGTACCCCTGAGATGTGTTCTGGTTATGTGAGGAGGCGAAAAACAACCAGCTCAAATCTGCAAAAAGGAGGGATGTGGCATGATGTCTCCCTCTGACTATGAAAAGCGGATCGTCGCCATGGTAGATTCGTTCACCAAGACGGTGGCTCGGAATTTCAGCAGAAATCTCAAACGGGCAAAGGCAAACCGGGAGAAGCATTTTTCCGATGAACCAATAGACTATCTTCTTGAACTTTTAAGCCACGATGACAGGTACCCGTCCGACCATTTTGTGCTTTATGCGGACGAGCTATCCTGCGTGGTTCACAGCGAAGCTTTATATAAAGCACTCTGCTCCCTGCCGGAGAAGCAGCGGAAGGTCTTACTGTTTGATTTCTGGTATGCCTGGACGGATGGGGAAATTGCAGCCAGAATGGAGGTGACGACTCGCACTGTCTACAACCTGAGACAGCGCGCATTTAAGGCAATCAAAACTTTCTATGAGCAAGGAAGCTCAGAGCCATGAATTAACCTATGACCTAATCAAGCGAGCGGTTCACGGCGACCAGGAGGCAATCGAAGCATATCTCCTGCACTATGACGCTTATATCAATTCTCTGGTGATGTATGACGAAGTCGGCCCGGATGGCCAGCTCCATTCCTATATCGATGAGGACATGAAGATACAAGTACAGATGAAGATCGTGGACGCATTACAGAACAAATGGAGGAAACTCATATGATACTCATGCCAGATTTGTTTTCCTTCGCCTACGTCCCGAACTGGTACTCCCAGCTTGATATGCTGGCGGAGATGGCCCTGCCGGAACCGTGGCGATTCAAAAATCCTATATACTTAACAAAAAATCCAGATACTCCGATTTTGGAGCGATACATCCATGCGATCTTTAAGAAACAACTGATTGACTACAAGGAAGAACGGATACCCAGCAATGCAGCAAAATTCTTTCATATCGAAAATGAGTTTTGTTGTTTCCATACGGGTCTTTACACCAGGAGATACAAGGCTATTTATGCCTGTTTCGACCGGAATAAAAAGAAGGACTCTATGTTGGAATGGTATTTCAGGGGCTTTGCGGATGAACTATCTCCGCTACTCCGGCACATTTCACCATTGCCAGAGAAGCCCAGCTACTATATGACGCAATATGGCGTCAATTACAACCCGGAATGGCCAATCCGCGTCAACGTGGATCATAGAACGCCATCGGTATGGCGATTGCCTGTGAGGAATACGGGGCGAAGTTCTTTGCAAACGGTGCGGCCC
>OERW01000042.1_pt1 | contig 72564 bp, 86 predicted proteins | sample 1540091 | NCBI WGS metagenome assembly OERW01 (sample SAMEA3891889, study PRJEB23780) | metagenome | biome: terrestrial biome; feature: animal house; material: Caecal content | place: Italy | collected 2015-05-05 | reverse complement strand
GTTGAGGTTATTTGGGATTTTGATAAGCACAGTGTCACTACTCTTACTGGATATATTGACAACCGGGCTTATATCATTAAAGTCACCGATATTTTAAGGATATTCTCCTTAAATCAGAAAGTTTATATTCAAACCGCCAACGGGGAGTTTCTTATTAAAAATCGCTTATACGAAATAGAGGATGTATTGAGAAAGCAGAAGTTTCTGAGGATCTCTAACTCTGAGATTGTCAATATTAAGAAAATTACAGACATTGACCTGAGTATTATAGGCAGGGTCTGCATCCGACTTTCAGGTGATATTTGCGTCTATGTATCAAGGAGATATATTCCAAAAATCAAAAAATCTTTAGGAATCTGAGGTGACAATTATAATGGGCAAAGCTATAAAATATGGCCTTTTGGGATTACTGTGCGGGAGCCTCGCTTATCTTGTGTTTTCAATTTTGCTTTCTTGGAAACTGGGAACCGGTGAGTTTTACTTTACTATTCCTGCGTTGGTAAATGAATATGGAAATGAGTTGCTTTCAGGAAGTTTGCAAATCTTAACATTTCTGTGGTTGGGGATGGCAAGTGGAGTTGCCTTTTCCATGACTGAAAACACAGATTGGCCGCCACAAAAACAATCAGCTGGATACTTGCTTACTTTGACAATCGGCTTGATACCAACAGCCTTTGTAGGGCGTTGGTTTGAACATCTGTTTATAGGTTTTTTCAGCTATTTAATAATTCTTACAGGCATCTCAGCAGTTCTTTTTATCATCGGCTGGATAAAACTAAAACGCGATGTTCTGCAGATCAAGAAGGCCATTGCGTTAGAAAAGGAGGGCATTCATGAGTAAAGAAAAACTATCAGCCAAACGGATAACGATTTGGATTTGTGTCAATTATGGTATATTCGTACTTGGCTTTTTTATTTTGGGCAGTATGGGAACAGATAAGTTCATTGTGTGGGGTAATTTCATCTTAGATGTTTTCCTTGTAGCGGTTTCGCTGGCTTTAAATATTCTGCTATTTAGGACAAAGTATCAAACACCGCTGTTAGGGAAAATAGCTCTCTTATTAGCCACATTATGTTTTGGGGCGTTTACCTATTTTGCATTTTTAATGCCTGAGAACGGGTTACCCCCAGTATTATTTTACTAAAAGGCATAGAAAGATTTTCCCGACCCTTGTATATCGTACTTCTGTAAAACGATCCGAGAAATTTGGCATGTGTAACGGGTCTGCGTTCTCACCTGCTTCCAATGACCTCATCCAGAGGGGAGCATGGCACGGCGCTTCTCCACACAAACTCCATATTCCCTCCATCTTCCCTCCATATTGCCCTGGTATCCTTTCCTCATCCCAAGCAGAAAGGAATCCGACAATATGGAACTCAAGATTCAAAATGTCAGTATGACCTACCCCAGTGGGAAGCAGGCCTTGAAGGGGCTCAACCTGGACCTCAAATCCCCCAGTCTCATCGGCCTACTGGGCCCCAACGGAGCAGGCAAATCCACCCTGATGAAGCTGCTGGTGGCGGCCCTGCAGCCCACCGGGGGGACTATCCTGGTGGACGGGACGCCTCTGGCTAAGGCCGAGGGGAAGTTGAAAGCCAGTCTCGGCTATCTGCCCCAGGACTTCGGCTTGTTCGACGAGTTGACGGTCACCCAGTTTTTAGACTACATGGCCGCCCTCAAGGGCCTGAAAAATCCCAAAGCGGCCATCCGGGAGGTGGTGGCGGCGGTGAACCTGGAGGAGAAGGCCAGGGCCAAGATCCGCACCCTCTCCGGCGGCCAGCGCCAGCGGGTGGGCATCGCCCAGGCTCTGCTGGGGGATCCCCCCTTCCTGATCTTTGACGAGCCCACTGTGGGACTGGACCCGGAGGAGCGCATCCACTTCCGCAACCTGTTCTCCCGCACAGCCGAGGAGCATCTGGTGCTTCTCTCCACCCACATCATCGAGGATGTGCAGTCGGTGTGCGACCAGATCGTGGTCATCCACCACGGGACCATCCTGTTCACCGGCACGCCGGAGCAGTTGATCCAGTCGGCTGCCGGCCATGTGGGTGTCTTTTGGGAGAAGGATGAGACGCTGGAGCAGGGGCTGCACATCACCGCCCGGGTGAACACCAGCCAGGGCATCCGCTGCCGGGCCGTGGCGGACAAGCTGCCGCCCTATGCCCAGGCGGAGGAGCCCTCTTTGGAGGACGCTTACCTCTATCTGATCTCCAGGGAGGCGGTACAATGAAGACAATGCGGCTCTTTCCCCTGGAACTGAAGCGGCTGCTGCAAAGCCGCCTGACCTGGCTGGTGATGGCTTTGGCGGTCCTCTCCCCGGTGCTGGGGCTGGTACTCTACAAGCCCGCCACATCCACCACCATGCTCTCCATGTATCTGGCAAACCCCGCTATTGCCGGCGGTGTGGCCGGCGCCATCCTCTTCGGCCTGCTGACCATCTTTGAGCTGGACCGGGCCTGCCGCAGCCGGGTGGACATTCTCACCGACGCGGTGGTGTCCCCTCTGACCACGGCACTGACCCGCCTGCTGGCCCTGCTGGCGGCCGCGGTGCTGACGGTGGGCCTCACCATGCTGGTCTGGCTGCCCATCAGCGCGGGGCTGATCGGCGCCGTGTTCACCGGCGCAAACTATGTGCTGGCCTATCTGCTCTTCCTGGGGCTGGCGCTGCCCCTGGGCGTCCTGGCAGCGGCCGCAGCCTACCAGTTCACCCGCCGGGCGGATCTGTCCATCGTCCTGTTTATCGCCTTCTGCGCCCTGAGCCTGACGGTGTGGGCGGCAGACTGGCAGTTATGCTGGCTCAATCCCTGCGTGTGGGCCCTGTCCGATGATTTCTCCAACCTCCGTGTGTTCCGGTCGGTGGCCTGGATGCGTTTCACCTGGCTCCTTGCACTGGCCGGGGTCTGGACAATCTCCTATCTCTGCATCCGGCAGTATGGGAAGGGCGTGTTCGGCTCCCTGGCCCGGAGCGTCCGGCGGCTCTACCGCCCGGTGATCGCCCTGGCGCTGCTGGCCTGTTCCGGCACCGCCTATGCCGCCCAGCCCTTTCTCGACCACAGCAATCCGGATTTAACGGTGATGTCCTTCTATGAGATCCCTTATGCCGAGGGCGTCACTTTTGTCCACCGCACCGCCCAGGTGTTTCCGGACACCGATGCCGGCACCGTGACGGGCCGGGCCTCCTACCAGTTCCGGAACACCTCCGGCCAGGAGCAGAGCATCTCCTTCGGCATCAACCCTGGCTACGCCATCTCCAACGTGAAAGCCAACGGCGCGGACATACCCTTTACGGTGAGCGATTACCAGGAGTACAACGAGGCCCTGCTGGAAGTCACCATTCCCGCAGAGGAAGAAGTGGAGCTGACCATGGAGTACAGCGGCTTTCCCCAGGAGAGTATGCCCACCATGCAGGGCGGCAAGGAGCTGAGCGACGAATACCTCTGCCTGGAAAACTCGGCTCTCTCGCCCCGTGTGATGAATGTCATGCCCGGAGAGGCCGGCTATCCCGCTGAAATTGAGATCACCCTGCCGGAAAATATGCTGGCGATCCCCTTCGGCTCCAGCGAGGCGGAGGTCGTCGCGGAGCACGAGGACGGCACCAGAACATGGCGGTATGAACACAACGGAGCCGGCGGCATTCTCTACGCCGGGGACTATATCCGGGAGGACATCGAGGCCGGCGGCATGACCATTGAGTTCTACTACGGCCGCAAACATCAGGCCGTCATGGAGGCTGCCCAAGCCGTGGACGCGGTAAAGGAAGTGGTGGACTACTGTACCGAGCATTATGGCTCCCTCTCCTTCGGAACCGGGGAGACCCTGAAGCTCATCCAGAGCCGGGTGGCCGGCGGCGGCTACGCCACCACCGGGGCCAGCCTGCTGGATGAGGCGGACTTTACCGCCGCCAACCTGGGGAACACCGAAAAGGGCGGCGGCGCCGGTGAGGTCATGATCCACGAGCTGGTCCATCAGTGGTGGGGCCTGGGCAACATGTTTGATACCTCCGATCCCACCAGCCCCTGGTCTGCCGAGGGTCTGACTGTCTACACCACCTACCGTATTGTCAAGGAGCTGTACGGCGAGGACTATGCCCGGGAGCATTATGTGGATCAGTGGCAGAAAGCGGTAGATGACTACTACCTGAACTTCTATGTGCGCAATCCTGAATATCTGGAGATGCTGCCGGAGCAGGTGCAGCTTGCCATCTCCAATAGTCTGTCTCAGGTTCGGCAGTACAATGAGATGCCCCTGAAGATCTATAAGGCAGAGCAGCTGGTGGGCGGCGAGGAGGCCATGGACCAGATCCTCCACGGCCTATTCAACCGGGAGCTGAACCCCATGTACCCCTATCTGACCTACCAGGAATTTTTGAGCGCCTGCGCTCTGACGGAGGAGGATTTGAACCTTGGGTAAGATTTTTCGATATGAATGCCGCAGGCTGCTGTGGAACAAGTTTTTTATCGGGCTGGCGGTTGTGCTGCTTCTCTACGGGGCGCTGGTGCTCCACGCCGTGACCATCCTGGGGGTATCCCATACCGCCCCCTTCGCCCCCTGGAGCTTTGGGGATTATCTCTCCCGCATGCTGCCTCTGCTTTGGATCGGGATGCTGTTCTTCCTGACCTTTTATACCTCGCCCAAGGCCCGGCGGGCGGCGGTTCTCATGGACGCTACGCCGATGCCGCCCAAGCAATATGCTTGGGTCCGGTGCGCCGCGGCCCTGACGGGGGGCGTGCTGCTGAGTCTGCTGTGCATGGGAGAGGCGGCGGTGTTCTACGGCCGTATGTTCCACTGGTACGGCTGGGGGAGCCTTCTGCTCCCGGCCCTGACGATCCTTCTGCCCGCCCTGGTGTTCGCACTGGGGAGCGGCTGGCTGCTGGGGCGGCTGCGGACCTGGCTGGTGTATGTATGGATGGCGGTACCCTTCCTGCTGGCGGCCCTGCCCCTGCCGGAAGTCCTCTCCCTCTGGAACGGCCGCTTCTTCACCGCCTATCCCCTGACTCTGGGGACGCTGGACCCGGCCTTTGCCCTGCCCGCCGGCGCGGCTGCGGCGCAAGTTGTCCTGCTGGCCGTTGGGGCGGCGCTGCTGGCAGCGGGCGGCAGTCGCCGCAAGGCTATGAGATAAAGGAACAGAGAGGGGAGGGAGGTGCAGCGGATCAAAGAAGTTATCATCATTCGGGCCGCGGATCCGGATGGCCGTATGTTCCGGGCCATCAAGGACGCGCTCCGGGGCAGGCGAGCGGAAGTTATTGAACTGGCCGCGCCTTCTCACGATATCCTCGCCTTTGGGGACATAGAGATCCACCCGGACCGCCGGGTGGTGCTCAAAGCAGGGGAGGAGGTGCGCCTGAACCATGGAGAGTTCTCCATGCTCCTGCTCCTGGCCAGTGCTCCTGGGCAGGTGTTCAGCAAGGATCAGCTCTATGACGCCGCCTGGCATGAGGAGTACCGCTATGGGACCACCGCAGTAGAGAATATCATCTGGCGGCTGCGGCAGAAGTTAGAGGACGATCCCAGGCACCCGGTTTACATCAAGACGGTCATCCGAAGCGGATATAAAATAGAAAAGCCAAGATAAGGACAAAGGCGGCGCCAGCATCGGCGCCGCCTCATTTTCTCTCCCGGCTCATCGCTTGGCACAGACGAACCATCGCCCTTTCTCCATCCAGAGGTAGGTTTCCCTGCCCTGAATCATGCAGGTGTAGCGGTCCCCAACGCCGCCCACGCTCTGGCAGGCCGCCCGCCGGATATCCAGGATCTTGTCCACCGGGTACTTGTGGCTCTCGTCAAACTCGATCTCCAACGGCCGCAGTTTCCCATCCGCGTCAAACCGGACGATGACCGGCACATATCGCTTTTCACGCTCCATCGGTGTTATCCTCCAAAGTATCCGACTGGGTGGACGGTGTGATCGTCCCGCACATTGATATGGCCCAGGCGCGGGTCGGTATCCAGCAGGGCGCGGCGGACGCTCATGTATCCGTACCGCTGGCGCAGGTGATCCACCGCCCGGTCGATTCGCTCCCACTTGTCGCGCCTTTGATCCTCCGCGTAGAGGGACATCTGGACGGTGCCGACAGCCTCCACTAAGCCGGCGCCGCGCAGCCCGATACTCCGGATCGGGCGCTCCCAATGGTAATTCCGGCGGAACAATTCCAAACCCACCTCCGCCAGCTCCTGGCTGGAGCAGGAGGGGGCCGGCAGCTTCCGCTGCCGGAGCATGGAGCGCAGTTCCGTGTCCCGGACATAGATCTCCACCACCGTGCAGCGGGATGCCAGTTCCCGCATCCGGGAGCAGACGCTTTCGGCCAGCAGGAGCAGCATCAGCTGCACATCGCCTTCCGATACCAGGTCCCGGGGCGTGGTGGCACTGTTGCCGACGGACTTGACGTTTGGAATATGATCCGTCTTCTGCACAGGGGAGACATCCCGCCCCTTTGCGAACATACTGAGGACCAGCCCCATTTTCCCAAGGCGCCGCTGCAGCACATCTTCCGGGCACTCCGCCAGCCGGCCGATGGTGTCGATCCCAATGGCCCGCAGCTTTTTGGAGGTGGCAGGCCCCACATAGAGCAGGTCTTCCACCGGCAGGGGATAGACGATCTCCTTGTAGTTATCCTGCTCGATCCGGGTGATGGCGTCCGGTTTTTTGTAGTCGCTGCCCAGTTTGGCGGTAATCTTGTTGTTGGCCACGCCGATGCTGGCCGTGATACCCAGTTCAGACTTGATCCGGCTGCTGATCTCCCGGGCGATGGTCATGGGGGAGCCGTACAGCCCAACGCTGCCCGTCACATCCAGCCAGTTCTCATCCAGGCCAAACGGCTCCACCTGGTCGGTGTAGTCCTCGTAGATCTCTCTGGCATAGCGGCTGATGCGGATATACTCATCCATGTCGGGGGGCAGGGTAACAAGCTGGGGGCACCGCTGTTTTGCCTGCCAGATGGCCATGCCGGTTTTGACGCCGTAGGGCTTGGCAATATAATTCGCGGTGAGTACGATGCCGTGCCGCTCCTCCTGGCTCCCACACACCGCCAGCGGCGTGTCCCTCAGTTCCGGGTGGCGCTGCATCTCGACGCTGGCGTAGAAGCAGTTCATATCACAGTGTAAAATGTGGCGCGTGCCCATCGGCGTCACCCCCTTTGCCTTCATAATAGAACATTTGTTTGATAAGCGCAAGAGCCGATTTCTGGAAAATGGCCGGAAGCTGTTTTCCCACATCCCTGTTTATGGTACACTATATTTTGTACCAGCGCGTACAACTTGTTGCATAGGAGGCCCAAAGTCATGTGTGGTCGGTATCAGTTCACGGCGGAACAATGCGAAGAAATTCGGCAGATTGCCGAAGCGATCCAGCGTAAGTATGGTGCCGGCGCGTGGATGCCGGGGGAGATCCGGCCGTCCAACCATGCCCCGGTCCTGCTGGACGGTGCCGGAGGGCCGGTCCCAAAGCTGATGAAGTGGGGATACCAGCTGCCCGGCACGCTGGTCATCAATGCCCGTGCTGAGACGGCGGCGGAGAAGCCCCTGTTTCGGGACAGCGTCCGAAGCCGGCGCTGTCTGATCCCGTCCACAGGATTTTATGAGTGGGACGGCCAGAAGCGGAAGTATCTGTTCACCCTGCCCCGGGAGGGCGCCCTCTATATGGCGGGGCTGTATGACCGGCGGGGGAGCGAGGAGTGCTACTGCATCCTGACCACGGCGCCCAACGCATCCATGCGGCCCATCCACGACCGGATGCCCCTGATCCTAATAGGGGAACAGCGGCACAGATGGCTGGCCGACGCCGATGCCGCGACTGAGATCCTTACCGTGGCGCCCCCGGAGCTGACACGCGCGTCAGCGGAGGCTCAGATCAGTCTGTGGTAGAGAGGTAGGGCAGGGGAGGAGCCGCTTTCAGGTAGAATAAAGAGGCCGCCGATCTTGTGGGATCGACGGCCTCTTGCTGTGACAGGGTTGCAGGTGCCGAGATGGATGGCTCAGACCAGCTTCCCCATCTCCATCAGGACGGTGGCCAGCGACGCGGTCTGCTCGTTGAACTCCTGCAAAAGTTCCAACAGGCTTTCCTTGGTCAAAAGCCGCTCGCTCTCCATTTTGAACAGCTCGTACTCCTGGCTGTCCACCGCGTCGTAGGGCAGGCAGAGGATGCCCTCCTGCACCAGGCAGAGGACGCACCCGCTGAAGTCCAGGCAGCCATAAGGGATGCGCCAGATCAGGTCACGGCGCAGCGCCTTTCCGTACGGCTCATAGAAGTCCTCCAGACTGACGAAGGTGGCGCCGGACTCCTCAAGGATGTGGCAGACCCACTCCTCTTTAGGGAGTTCGGACAGAGCCAGGGGCTTTTCCATAAATGGGATGGAGTGCGGCGTGTAGGACTGGCACCGCTTTTGATCCACCCGGATCTCGCCGTCCAGTTTACAGGTGCCGTCCGCTCCGCAGCTGACGCAGTCCGGGGTGTGGCAGATCAGCTTTGTCGGCATGAAAATCCCTCCTTATTTTTTTCAGATGTGATGGGCGCCGGCTATTTCCCCGGCTCCGACTGCGCCTTCCCGGCGGCATCGTCCCAAACCTGCTGGGCCAGGGCCTTCTTTGCAAAGGACAGGATGCGGTCAAGGCATCCGTCCCGCACCAGGGAGGGGACGTGTTTCGAGCAGAATTTGTCGATCTGCTCCGTCTGCCAGATGCTTTGGAACAGCAGTTCGGCACCCAGCGCCTGGGCCATCTCGCCCAGCTGGCTGTCGGGGCTGATTTCCGTGCCCTCGAAGATGCAGTACGGCAGACCGAGTTTGCTGAGTACGGATTCCACCCGCTCCCGGAACTGGATCTCCGTGAGCAGATCGGAGGTCAATGCCGCCTGCCAGTCGGGCGATGCGGCGCCGGCGTATCCGATGGTCACGGTGCCAAAAAGAAATTTCCCATCCTGGCGCAGCGTCACTTTCCCGGGTAGAGGCGCCTCAAACAAAATTTTGGCGCACTCGCGGGTTGCGGCCAAGTCGTTTCCGCACACGATGAAGCGAAGTTCAAATTGTTCCATGGTGATGTTCCTCCTCAAGACTGGAATGATTGTGATGTATATATAAAAAGCGCACGGAAAAGGGAGATCCTTTCCATGCGCTTGTGGCCTGTCGGCCGGGGTTGGGGTGACACGGCCCGGTTTTCGGGGCCGGCGGTGAAATAAAAAAAGTACCCAAACAGCCATTGCGGCTCTCGGGTACTTTGGAACACGGCGACTATGACTGCTCAGGCGCAGACATCAGAAACTGTTGTAATCATTATAGTCTGCCCAGCCGGAAATGGCAAGAGTATTGTACCGTGATTTACTGAAGAAGCTGTATCTTAAAAACATCAGTTATATTACCTGCACCGGACACGAGCGTAATTGCTACCATGTTGCCTTGCGCCAAGTCGGAGACGGAAATCACTTCATTTCCCGAAACCACATTTGTTTCCGCCCAAATATCATACTGCATAGTTCCACGATATTGTTCATCATTGAGAGCGATCCCCTCAACAGCAATGGAACTTGGTGTGACCTCTTTGACTTCCGCATAAAAAGTGTGTATATCCAGAGGAGAAAACTGCCCCATGCCGTTTTCAAACCGGTCATAAGCAACTTTATAGCCAACAAAATAGCTTACTATGATACCAACCACCAAAAGAACGACGGTCAGTATAGCGGCGACTTTATAGGGCGCCGGCATTTTTGCTCCGCTTGTTCCTGTAACTAAAATTCGATTGATTTTCCTTTTGTAAATATATAGGTAGACCGCAAGTGATGCAATGAGCAGAACAACGATAAATAGAATAATAATCATAAAAGCAGGAAATCCCATAGTCTATCCTCCCTATATTCCAAAATATTCTTTGAAGATGTAATAGTAACTTCGCGTCACATCAACCTTTTTCCCATTTTGCATGGTCAAAATGAACTTCATGGATAGCGTCGGTGAAATGGATTTGACTTTGTTTCTTGCAATCACCACAGAATTGCTAATACGCAAGAACTGCTTGGGGTCAAGCATATCCAAAACCTTATACAGACGCTCAGTGAGTTGATAACTGTGGCTCTTGGAGTGGACTTCTAAACTGTGTCCAAATGCTTCAACCAAAACGATATCCTCAACAAGCAGGAATACACGTTCGTCAGAAACAGGATCTCGAACCAAAAGCCTGTCGATATACTGATTATTCTCACTCAATGTAAAGTCTGCGTCATCATCTATTTCAAGTCCACATTGGGTCAGTGTGTCTTCTACTTCCTTATAGCGTTGCTTGCTGACAGCCAATTTAATTTTCAAAGAGATACCCCCTTTCATTTTTATTATAGTGCGTGCTGCTTTACATTCAAGAGAAGTGGAATACCTTGCAGATATGCGCACATAACTTTCAAAAAAATTATACCATACTTCGCGTGAGATTGCTCGCAGCAGCTTTCGCTGCTTCACTGGCGGCTCTCCGGCGTTCCTCGCTGTATGGGGCGGTCAGAGGTCAAGAGAAGCGGCCTTTCTCAATGTCAAACTCCATGCAGCCTGTTTTCGGGTCTGCGTCGGTCTGCTGGTAGATAGGCAAATCAGAACGTGAGTGAGGCCCACAACTTGGCATAGGGAACATCTTATGATATAGTGTGAGGGGCCGCGGCAAGCTGCCGCGGCCCCTCGTGCCGTTTATTTTACCCAGCAGGCCACCGCCTCGCACAGGAAGCGGGCGCAGCCGGGTACGGCCTTGTCGTAGTAGGCAGTGAACCGGGGATCCTGCACATAGAGCGCCGCGATCCCCCGGTGCTTGGCCGGGTCGTAGGGGTTCCCCGTGACGGTGAGCCACCGGCGGTGGAGGGCGGCGACCTCCTGCCCTGCCTCGCTCTCGGGGGAGAGGCCCGCCCGGACGGCGGCCTCCAGGCGGGTCTGGATCTCCTGCCCCAGCTGGGTCCACTCCCGGTACTGCTCCACCGTCAGGTCCCGGATGGCGCCCTGGGCGGCGTCCACCATGTCGTCCCCGTACTTCTCCCGGGCCTCCTTGCCGTAGACCTGCTCGTGCCGGGTCAAGATCTGCTGTTTCAATGCCTCGAACTTCTGTTCGTCGCTCATAGTATCCTTCCTTTCCTCGCATCGGATGGTGTCCCTGACCGATTGGATCAGGGCGTCCAGCCGCGTCCGCTCCGCCTCCAGAGCGGTCAGGTGACTTTGCAGCGCGGCCAGCCGGTCAAAGGCGGGATCGTCCAGACATTCCCGGATCCGGGCCAGTTCCACCCCGAGGGCCCGGTAGAAAAGGATGTCCTGGAGCCGGTCCACCTCTGCCGGGCCGTAGTAGCGGTAGCCGCTCTCCGCCACCCGGCTGGGCTTCAGCAGGCCGATCTGGTCGTACCAGCGCAGGGCGCGGGTGGTCACCCCGGACAGGCGCGACAGCTCCTGAATGGAATATTCCATAAAGATCCCTCCTTGCGGCTATGATACCAGTTGACGCGGCGGCAGAGTCAAGGGGAAGATGCAATTTTTTCCCTGGCGCCCAGCTGCCGGGGGATGCTCTCCGGTATGCCGGGGATCCCGCGCGGCAGGGCAGGGGAGTAGGGCGGACAAAACAGAGCACGGAAAGTCGGGAAAGCGCCTCTGACTTCCGCTATGATACCATCAGAAGGACGGTGTGACCAATGGATTGGGTAGAGAGCATCCACAGAGCGATCCGGTACATGGAAGATCATCTCCGGGAGGAGTTGACCATCCGGGACATTGCACAGCAGGCAGCCCTGTCGCCCTTTTATTTTCAAAAGGGGTTCGCCATGCTGTGCGGGATGACGGTGGGAGACTACATCCGCCAGCGCCGGCTCTCCGTCGCCGGGCTGGAGATCCTCACGACGGACCGGAAAATCATCGACATTGCGCTGGAGGCCGGCTATGACTCGCCGGACAGCTTTACCAGGGCTTTTGCCCGTTTCCATGGTGTGACGCCCACCGCTCTGCGAAAAAGCGGGGGCGCGGTGCGCTCCTTCGCCCCGCTGAAAATCAAAGTCACATTGGAAGGTGGTCAAGACATGGACTGCAAAATCATGAAGAAAGAGGCGTTCACGGTGCTCTGCCGGGCAAAGACCTTCAAATATGAAGACGCCGCTGTGCAGGTGCCTCAGTTCTGGGCGGAACACTTCCGCACGGGCGGCGGCGCGGCGGTATGCGGCATGTACGGCATCAATCTGGATGAGAGCATGGGCGGCAGCGAGTTTGAGTATCTGATTGCCGACAATTACGACCCGGCCAATGAGATCCCCGACGGGTTTACCACCCGCACGATCCCCGCGCACACCTGGGCCGTGTTCTCCTGTACCGGGAAAATGCCCCAGGCGCTGCAGGAGCTCAACCAGCAGATCTTCTCCCAGTGGCTGCCCACGAATAACGACTACAAGATTGCCGCCGGCATCAATGTGGAGCTTTACAGCGATGCCAGCAAATTTGAACAGGGGACGCAGGATCAGGACTACTACTTCGAGGCCTGGATCCCTGTGGAAAGAAAATAATCAGATCCCGATGCGGGACCTCCGACGGATGTCGGAGGCCCCGCATCCTTATTTCCTGTCATGGGAATGGCCATATAGCGGCTTGCACTCTTCCCCGGTTTGAAATATAATGGACAAGTTGACTGGATAGGAGCGGATGTTAGAAAACAATCCGGATCCGATAGAAGCACCGCGGAATGGAGGTGTGCGTATGCAACAGAAGATCTTGGTTTTGGAGGATGACCTGACGCTGAGCGCCGGACTCTGCTTTGAACTGGACAGCGCGGGGTACCTCACCGTTGCCGCCTATAACTGCCAGAAGGCCCGCCAGCTGCTGAAGGGCGATCACTTCGACCTGGCCCTGCTGGATGTGAACCTGCCGGACGGAAACGGCTTCGACCTGTGCCGGGAGATCAAGGCCCAGAAGCCGGAGCTGCCGGTGATTTTCCTCACGGCCAACGACCTGGAGCGCGATGTGCTCAGCGGCTTTGATATGGGGGCCGAGGACTATGTGACCAAGCCCTTCAACATGCAGATCCTCCTGCGGCGGGTGGAGGTGGTCCTGCGCCGGGCAGGTGTCAAACAGCCCGCGCCCCAGGCTGACCGCTGGAGCGATGGGTGGCTGACGCTGGATTTCTCCGCGCTCACCGCCCAGCGGGGCGAGGAAAAACTGGTCATTACCCCCAATGAATATAAGCTGCTCAAGACCCTCACGGAGCACAGCGGCCAGATTCTTACCCGGCAGGTACTGCTGGAGCGCCTGTGGGACAGCGGCGGCAACTTCATCGACGACCACACGCTGACCGTCACCATGAACCGGCTGCGCGCCAAGATCGAGGATGACACCCATCCCTACATCAAAACAGTACGGGGTATGGGCTACATCTGGACAGGAGGCAAGCCGTGAAGCACCGCAGCATGACAGTCCTGCGGGCGGGGATGCTCCTGCTCTCGGCGGCGCTGTTTGGGGCGCTGGTGTGGCTCTTGTGGCAGACCGTCCCTTGGGCGGCGGTGCGCTGGGGCATCCTGGGGCTGTGCGCCGCCATCTTCGCCGTGGTGGGCCTGTGGGCCTGGTACCAGCGGCGGCAGGTGAGCCTGTTTGCCGACGACCTGTGCGAGACGCTGGACGCCCTGATGTCCGGCCGGACGGTGGAGGGCTACCAGCCCTATGAGGACAGCCTGACCGCCAAGGTGCAGGGCAAGCTGATGCAGTATTTTGATATTATGAGCGAGGGCAAGCGCCAGAGCCAGCGGGACAAGGAGACCATACAAGGTCTGGTCAGCGACATCTCTCACCAGGTCAAGACCCCCATCGCCAACATCAAAATGTTTACCGGTATCCTCCGAGGCCACGACCTGCCGCCGGAAAAGCGGGCGGAGTTCCTGGCTACCATGGACGGGCAGATCGACAAGCTGGACTTCCTGATGCAGTCCCTCATCAAAATGTCCCGACTGGAAACCGGGACATTCACCCTGCATATGGAGGAGGCCCGGCTCTCCGACACCATCGCCCAGGCCATGAGCACCGTCTGGGCCAAGGCGGAGGCCAAGGGGATCGACCTGTCGGCGGAGTGCGACGGCGCCATTACGGTGCAGCACGACCCCAAATGGACGGCGGAGGCCATTGGTAACATTCTGGACAACGCCGTGAAGTACACGCCGCCCGGCGGCAAGGTGGCAATAGCTGTGCGTCCCTGGCAGTTCTACACGCGGGTGGACATCACCGACACCGGCATCGGCATCCCGGAGGAACACTACAACGATGTGTTCCAGCGGTTCTACCGCGCCCAGGAGGTGGCGGCCCAGGAGGGCGTGGGCCTGGGGCTATATCTTGCCAATGGCATCATCACCCGGCAGAAGGGATATATCAGCGTAAAATCGAAAGTCGGGGAGGGGACGACCTTCTCTATGTATCTATTAAGTTAAGCAAAGCGAGGGATCATCGTTGCAAGAACACGAGAAAGTGATACAGACGTGGTTTGAGATGTGGCTGGCACAATGTGACACTGGCATTGAGAACATCTTTACATCCGATGCTGTTTATACGGAAAGCTGGGGGCCAAAATACAAAGGGTGCGCAGCCATAAAACACTGGTTTGAGGAATGGAATACACGAGGCAAGGTCCAGGTATGGGATATCAAACAGTTTTTCCACAAAGATGGACAAACTGTTGTCGAGTGGTACTTCAAAAACAAAATGACATCCGGTAAGGTGGAGGAATTTGACGGCCTTTCGCTGATCGAATGGGCTGCAGATGGAAAGATCAAGGCGCTGAAAGAGTTTGGCTGTAATATCCATAACTATGACCCATACCAAGACGGAGATCAACCCCAGTTTCGGGATGAGAAGATCGGGTGGTTTTAAGAGGGTAAGAGAGATTTTATGAACATCGTAACGGTACATAACCTGAAAAAATATTTTGGAAAAGGCGAAAATCAGGTCAAGGCCCTGGATGGCATCGACCTGGAGATTGAAAAAGGCAAATTCACCGCCATTATCGGGGCCTCCGGCTCCGGCAAGACCACGCTGCTGAACATGATCGGCGGCATGGACGTCCCCGACGAGGGGGAGGTCATCGTGGACGGCGTGAACCTGAGGGGCCTGAAGGAGAAGGAGCTGGCGGTGTTCCGCCGCAGCAAGGTGGGGTTTGTGTATCAGAACTTCAATCTGGTGCCCACCCTGACGGTGAAGGAGTACATCCTGTTCCCCCTGAGCCTGGCGGGCAGCACCCCGGACCCGGCTTTCTTTGACGAAATCGTGGAGCTGCTGCACCTGAAGGAGCGGCTGAACGCCTACCCCGGCGAGCTCTCCGGCGGCGGCCAGCAGCGGGTGGCCATTGCCCGCGCTCTGATCGCCAAGCCCGCCATCCTCCTGGCTGATGAGCCCACCGGCAACCTGGACAGCAGGACCGGCCAGAATGTGCTGGGCCTTTTGAAGCTGTCGGTGGAGACCTACCGGCAGACGCTGGTGATGATCACCCACAATCTGGAGCTGGCGCAGATGGCCGACCGTGTCGTTCGCATCGAAGACGGACGCATCCGTGCGTAAGGAGGTCCGGCCATGCTTGCGAACAACAACCTGAAGGTCTGCTGGACCCTGGCGAAGCGGGATTTCCGCTTTCACCGGGCCAAAAACTGCATCCTGGCTTTGGCTGTGGCTCTGGTCACCGGCCTGTATGCCTTTATGTTCCTGCTGGGTGGGGCGGTGGAGGACGCCTACTTGCTGAACTATCAGTACACCTACGGCTCCACCAGCCACATTCTCTATACCGGCCTCACCGAGCATCAGGCGGCGCTGCTCTCCCAGCATCCCAATGTCAAAAGCGCGGTGCGGTTGAGTACCGTGGGCACCCTGTCCGACCCCATGCTGGGGCAGCGGTCGGTGAAACTGGCAGTCACGGACCGGGATTATGCCCAAACGGTGCTGTCCATCCCCACCACCGGCCGGCTGCCGGAACAGCTGGGTGAAATCGCCCTGGACGAGTTTACCATGGGGTCGCTGGGCGTTTTGCAGGAGATCGGCGCCCCCGTCACCCTGGAGTGGACGGACGCCGCCGGGAACACACATACGGATGCCTTTGCCCTGTGCGGCTGGTGGGCCAGCCCCACCAACTTCACCGAGGCCTGCGCCTGGATCACGGCGGATACCGCCGCCAGCCTGATGCCGGATTACGACAGCGAGAATGCCGCCAATCTGACCCTGGGCGTCACCCTGCACCAGCCCCGCAGCCTGGAGGAACAGGCGGCTGAAATGCTGTCTGACCAGGGCCTGCCGGAAGTGCCCTTTACCACCAATCTTGCCTACAACGACGCCCGCATGGAGACAGCGGGCCAGCAGGCGCGGCCGTACTACGCGCCCGCCGTTCTGGTGCTGGTGTGCGGCTTTTTCATGATTTATGCCATTGTGCAGGTGACGGCGGAGCAGGACCGGGCCTATTTCGCCGGGATGAAGGCCCTGGGCCTTTCGCCCCGGCAGCTGCGCCGGTATCTGCTGGAGAAGGCGCTGGCGGTGGCGGCGCTGGGCCTGATTCCCGGCTTCCTGATTGGATTTGGACTGAACCTTGCCGTCACGCCCCGGGTGGTGGTCGGGATGGAGCAGAACCCGGCCCTCTACTTTTTGAGCTGGCAGCCATTCGCTGTGGCCGCGGGCTGCTCGTTCCTGACGGTCCTGCTGGCCTACCTGCTGCCGTCCTGGCGGCTGTCCCGCATGACCCCGGCCCAGACCCTGCGGGTGAACGCGCCCCGGTCCAGCCGCAGGGGCGGAACGCGGACGGGAATGGTCACGCTGCCGCGCATGGCCCTGCGGACCTTTGGCCGGGCCAGGGGGCGCACCATTTTGTCGCTGGTCACCATGCTGGCGGCCGTCCTGCTGCTCACCGATATCCGAATGCAGTATGTGAGCTTGCAGGAGGATCTGTACCTCTCCGCCATGTCACCCTGGGACTACTCCATCACAGACGCCTCCGCCGCGACCCCTTACCAGCAGTACAATGAGCGCAACCGGGGCGTGACAGAGGAGATGGTGAAAGAATTGAGGAACCGCCCGGAGGTTGACTCCGTGAGCGCGCTGAAAAGCCGGGAGGTGCCACTGGCGGCCTCCAGCGAGCTGCAAGAGCGGGTGGTGAATTACTACAACCAGCCCTACGACGAGACCATGACCCTGCGGGAGTCTCAGGCCGCTTTCCCGAACTGGATGGCGGGCATCGACCGCTTTACCGAAACTGGCGAATACACCGCCATTGTGGTGGGGCTGGATGGGGCGTATCTGGACTATGTGCTGGAATACTGTCCCTTCACCAGCGGCGGCTTTGACCAGGCTGCCTTTGAAAGCGGCGATTATGTGATCGCCGGCGGCGCGTACCATGAGGGCGTCTCCTGCCTGGCGGCGGGCGAAACGCTGGAGCTGGAGGGACGGAGCTTTACCGTGCTGGGTTCCCTGATGCACGACAATGCCTATCTGGAGGGGACCAACAGCCCGGAATCCTCCTTCACCTTCTACTATCTGGTACCGCTGACCGTGTTTGACGAGCTATTCCCCGGTCAGAGTTACCGGCAGCTGGCGGTGGACATCGACCATAGCCAACAGGCGTCCTTTGAGGAATACCTGGCCGGGTATGAGCAGGGCCTGAACCGGGGCATCAGCATCACCCTGCGCAGCGACTATCAGGAGAACTTTGAAAGTGCCCGGCTCAACATGGTACTGGTGCTGGGCCTGGTGGCCGCAGTGCTGCTGGGAATCGCCGTGCTGAACTTCGTCAATCTCCTGGTGGTTAAGACGGTGAGCCGCCGCAGGGAATTTGCCGTGTACCAGAGCCTCGGCATGACCGTCAGCCAGCTGCGCCGCCTGGTTCTGCTGGAGGGCGGCTTCTACGCCCTGCTGATGGCGGCGGTCCTTCTTCCGGCTACCCTGGCCTTTGCCCTTGGCCTCATGCCGGGCGTGATCGCGGACCTATCGTGGGTGGCCGTCTACACCTTTGATTTGACGCCGCTGTGGATCATCCTGCCGGTGATCGCGGCGCTGGCGCTGCTCACCCCGCTCCTTTGTCTGTACTGGATTACAAAGGGCACCATTCAGGAGCGGCTGGGAGCTGTGGAATAGGCCCGACGCTCTGAAATAACGAAAGGAGTTCCCATCCAATGAAAAAAGTGCTTTGCTTGCTCATGTGCGCCGTGCTTACCGCGGCGGCCCTGTGTGCCTGCTCCAAAACAGAGGAGTTCACACCGGATTACAGCGCGGCGATAGGCGCCATCTTTGTCAATGACCAGCAGGAACTGCCGGAAAATACGAAAGTATATGCCGATTTCTCTGACAATACATATAGTTTTGACTTGGACGCTGCCTGTGTCTACTACTTTGCCGCCGCCGGCGATGTGTACTATGCCGGAGATCAGAACTTCACCTCCCTAAGCTTTGGCGCCAATCTGGACGATGGCACGGTGGGGGCGCAGGGAACGGCTGCCTATTGCCAGGAGGAGGGCGCCGGAAACACCGTCACGGCCTACTATCTCTATCACGATGAAACCGGCGTCTACTTCGACACCACCACTTACTTTGACCGGCAGGAGATCTCCGGGGACACCGTATTCACCGGCATCGACTATGCCTGTTCTGTGACCTTCCAGGAGGCGCAGCCGGCAGCCACGTTCCAGGTGGTCTGTCTTGACGGGAGCGGCAACGAGATCTCTGTGGAGGAGTATGCACCGGGCGAGGTGACGGATTACCAGACCTTTGAGATGGGGGCGGAGATGGCCGCTGCGGAGGTGGTCTGCTATGAGGCAGCTGGTGAAGAGCTGTCCAGGCAGAGCGTAACACCGGAAGACAGCGATGCTACAATCTGCTTTGACGCCGGCGGCCAGATCCTGGCCAATAAGATTTTGCGGTTTGACTGGGACCAGTGACCGGAGCTTGAGCAGGGGAGGGGACTGCCTGGAATCGACGGGTTCCTCTTGTGTTTTGACAGGCCTTGTGGTACTCTTACAACAGACCCGAAGGGGAAATTTGAACAAAGGACAGGTGATCTGAAGTGGCAGAGTCCGAAACCAAGCGGCCGCGCCGTACCCCACAGGAAAGAGCAGCTGCGGTGGATGAAAAAATCGCTAAGTTCAATCAATCCATAGCAGAGCTGGAGGAGAAGAAAACGGCCGCCCTGGCCGAGTACGACGCCAAGATCACCGCCTTGCAGGAGCGGGTCAAAGCCCTGGAGGCCAAGAAGCAGGAGATCCTGGCGCCTAAGCCGCCCCGCAAGCCCCGTAAGACGAAAAAGCAGAAGATCCAGGAGATCGTCCAGCAGGCCGTCAAGAGCGGGATGTCCGTGGAGGATGTTGCCAGCAAGCTCCAGGTTGAAATCGCGGAATGAGGTTCCTTGATAGATCAGCGCCGCCCCGGTAGAGCCGAGGCGGCGCTGATCTATTTGCTTGAAGTCAGTGTTACGTTATGTCCTGCTTGCGATAGGCTGCTGTTGCAATTTTGTAAGAAACCGCAAACCAGACAAATGAGATTGCCAACACAATATAAAATGCTAAAAGGGTATTGTCTTTTACCGGAATAAACAAGTTGATTAGAAGCACGAGCGCTGTGATGATCCCTGTTGATGCAATAAAAGCTATCATATAGACGATTTGCGATTTCTCCGGATCGAAAAAGTAAACACAAGGAAGGCTGATTCCGCCCGCCAGTAAAGCGACGCTTATTCCAATGGCCGAATTAAAAAGCAGAGAATAGAGTGTGATTGTCACTCCAAGCAGAGACAGTATTCCGAGCGATACAAGCACAACAATGATTCCTATTCCAGAAAGAAGGATGTAAAGGATATATTTCATTCCAATTATTTGATCCCTCGATACAGGCATCGTAATCACATTTTTATTCCATTTTGAACTTGCGTCGTTGGTGATGCTCATGTAAACGGCAACAGTAGAAATAGCTGGCGCAAGCATTAAAATCGAACTTGCATCAAGCAGAAATGAAAGTCCAAAGGCCAAAACAAACAAGCTGGTGAGTGTGACAACAATGCCGCTTTGGGCGATATAGAGGTCTTTCAGCAATATGCCTTTCATTATTTCTCCCCCTTTACATAGAGCAGCATGATTTCATCAATCGTTGCCGGCACAATCATCGCTTTTGGATACTTTTTCTGCATGGCGGTTCGGTCGGAGATCAGGACCTGCCATTCATAATCCATCTTTCGATACACGATGATGTCGGACTTATCCAGGGCATCAAACTGTGCAGCCCCACACTTGACGATGCCATACTGTTCCGTTAGTTCGTCTTTAGGCTTTGAAAAAACTACTTTTCCTTCATGTATGAAAACAATATAGTCAGCAATTTTCTCAAGGTCAGTGGTAATGTGGGAAGAAATCAAAATGGAGTGTTCTTCATCTTGAACAAAATCCAGTAGAATATCCAAGATGTCATCTCGAATAACAGGGTCGAGTCCACTGGTGGCTTCGTCCAAAATCAGCAGCTTGGAGTTGTGGGACAAAGCCGCAGAAATAGCCAGTTTCATCTTCATGCCCCTGGAATACTGCTTAATCGGCTTGTCTATCGGCAGGGACAGTTTCTTCAAAAGGCTAAGAAAAGTGCGCTCGTCCCAAGAGTGATAGATGTTTTTCAAAACTCGGTTGAGCTTTCTGGGAGAAAGGACTTCCGGATAATTGCTGCCGTCAAATACAACGCCAACCTGCTCCTTTACCTCACTATCCAGTTCTTCTTTGCCCAAAACTGAAACAGAACCGGCTTCTTTCTGGATAAGGCCGAGTGCTGCATTGATGGTAGTGCTCTTACCGGCCCCATTTTCACCAATCAATCCTACAATGGAACCGCGGGGGACGGAAAACGAAACCCCATCTAAAACGAAGTCCTTATAGGTTTTTGTCAACCCTGAGATGGCCAAGGCATCAATCATAATCATTCATCCTCCTGATACATAAGAGCGAGTAGCTCTGTCAATTTGTTCAGAGATATGCCGCTGGAACGGGCGATCTCGATTGCCTCTGCAAACCTTTCCTCTATTTTCTTTTGCTGCTCCTCCAGATAGAAGTCCTGGTTCTGTGCCGACACATAGCAGCCCTTCCCGGCAGTCGTTTCAATGAAGCCATCTTCCTGCAGGGTGGCGTAGGCCTTCTGCACGGTCAGAATGCTGATATGCAGCGACTTAGCCAAAGACCGAACAGACGGTATCGCATCACCGGCCTTCAGTTCCCCGCTGATAATGGCTGCCTTGATTTGTGAGGCAATCTGTTCATATAGCGGCTGGCTTGCCTTGTTGCTGACAACGATCTCCAAGTTCTCACCCCCCATATCCGCTACAAACTGTATTGCTATTACAAGTACAGTATATAACGGACAAATACGGCTGTCAATAGGGAAATGATGAAAAATTGCCCCTGTCCGATCCATTGAGGAGGACAGGGAAGGTTACTGTTTTAGTATAAGAGGCAAAAGCTTCCTCCTCATGGGCCGTGTCGTATCCCTCACGCGCTATGCGAGAGAGAATCTGCAACTGCCTGAATGTCACAAAAATGTACCTTTGATGTACCTGAAATGAGACATTGGTTTGTTACGATAAGGCCAAAGAGAAGATCCCACTTCTCAAGTGATGAAGAGGAGGCACCATTATGGAGACCATTTTGCAGGCCCGCGGGCTGAAGAAATACTACGGCAAAGGCGAGACGCAGGTGCGCGCTTTGGACGGGGTGGACCTGGACATCGAGCGGGGCAAGTTTACCGCTATTATCGGCACATCCGGCTCCGGCAAGTCCACGCTGCTGAATATGCTGGGCGGCCTGGACACCCCCACGGAGGGCAGCATCCGGGTGGGCGATACCGAGCTTGCCAAGCTCAACAGCGAGCAGGCCACCATCTTCCGGCGCAAGCAGATCGGCTTTATCTTCCAGAACTACAACCTGGTGCCGGTGTTCAGCGTGTGGGAAAATATCATTTTCCCAATCTCTCTGGACGGCCGCAAGCCGGACAAGGCGTTCATTATGAAGATCGTGCAGCTGCTGGGCCTGGAGAAGAAGCTGGACAGTCTGCCCAATAACCTCTCCGGCGGCCAGCAGCAGCGGGTGGCGATTGCCCGCGCCCTGGCCAGCAAGCCCTCCATCATCCTGGCCGACGAGCCCACCGGCAACCTGGACTCCAAGACCAGCGACGATGTGATCGGCCTTCTGAAGATGACCAGCCAGGAATTTCACCAGACCATCGTGATGATTACCCACAACCCGGAGATTGCCGCCACGGCCGACCGGGTGGTCCGCATTGAGGACGGGCGGATCGTGGCGCAGTAAAGGGGGCGGACAGCATGAAAAATCAAACGGTGTTTCGCCCCATCCCGGTCCTGACAAAGCGGATGTTCCGCACGAACCGGGGCCGGAATCTGGTGGCGGTGCTGGCGATCCTGCTCACTGCTATGATGTTTGCCACTCTGTTTACCCTGACCCAGAGCATGAGCCGCAACCTGGTGGAGATGACCTTCCGCCAGACCGGCTACAATGCACAGGCCTCCATGCGGGGACTGACCGAGGAACAGGCCGACCTGATTGCCGGTCACCCGGATGTGGTGGAGCTGGGTCGCAGCATTGTGCTGGGCCTTGCCGAAAACCAGCAGCTTACCGGCCAGTCCGTGGAGATTCGCTGGGCCAATGACGCCTACGCCCAGCACTCCTATGCCGCCCCCACCACCGGGCAGATGCCCCATGCGGTGGACGAGATCGCGCTGGATACCAGCATCCTGGACCGGCTGGGCATCCCCCACGAGCTGGGGCAGACTGTGACTCTGGAGTGGCGCAAGGATCTCAGTGGTGACGAAGTGACTGCATCCACCTTCACCCTCTGCGGCTTCTGGGAGGGCAATCAGTCCAGCTATTCCTCGATGGCCTGGGTCAGCCGGGCCTATGCCGATGAGATGACTGGCGGTGTCATTTCCACCGATGAAAGCCAGGTGCTGGGCCTCTATATGGTACAGGTCAATCTGGCAAGCGACCGGAACATTGAGGCGACGATGGACCGCATTCTGGCGGATACCGGCCTCACGGGTCTGGAATACAATGTCAACCTGGCCTACTCCCCGGAGATGGGGGCGATGGCCGTCCAAGAGAGCCTGCCCATGTATCTGGGCATGGTGCTGGTATTCATTGCCGGATACCTGATCATCTATAACATCTTCCAGATCAGCGTTACCGCCGACGTACAGTTCTACGGGAAGCTGAAAACCCTGGGCACCACCACCCGGCAGCTGAAAAAGCTGATCTACGGGCAGGCCAACCGGCTCTGCGTCATCGGCATCCCCATCGGCCTGCTTCTGGGCTGGCTGCTGGGCAGCGTGCTGGTGCCGGTGCTCATGGGGACAATCGAGGGCGAGGCCGTGGTTTCTGCGAGCCCCATCATCTTCCTCGGTTCGGCGCTCTTTGCCTGGGTGACAGTGCTGATCTCCTGCCTGCGGCCCGCAAGGCTCGCCGGAAAAGTATCGCCTATTGAGGCTCTGCGCATGAGCGACGCGGATGGCGGCAGCAAGAAGAAAACCAAGCGTCATCGCGGAACGGCTTCTCTTGCCTCCATGGCCTGGGCAAACCTGTGGCGCAACAAGAAGCGCACCATCACCGTCATCTGCTCCCTGACGCTGGGGCTGGTGCTGCTCAGCAGCTTCTACGCCAAGAACGCGGCCTTTGATATGGAAAAATACCTGGCTGATCTGATTCTGGCCGACTTTGAGCTGTCCGACGCCACCAGCGAGGATTACATGAACCTGTATGATCCTCACGGCATTACCCTGACCGATTCTTTGGTATCCCAGGTGGAAGGGCAGGAGGGTGCGGAGGCGTCCGGCCGCCTGTACTCGGCCCAGATCGACTGGCAGATGGACGAGGGCACCCTGCAAAATGTGGCGGCCTTCTATACCGAGGACAAACTGGCCGATTGGGAGACCTACGACGCCGCCGGTGCCCAGCAGCTCCGGGATGTGCTGGAGACCGGGGACGGCTCCGCGATCCTGTACGGCCTGGACGGCATCCCGCTGGAGGCCATCACCCAGGAGCAGTATGTGCTGGAAGGCAGCTTTGACGCCGCCGAATTCACCAGCGGGAACTATGTGCTGGCGGTGGGCCCCAGCCTGGAACTGGGGATGGAGTACCCGGTGCTGCCGGTGCCATCCGCAGGCAGCACCGTGGAATTGAATGGCCGCGCTTACACAGTCATGGCGGTAGTTTATCCGCTGAACCCGGTGACACAGCTCCCGGTGCAGCAGGACGCGGGCAACAAATTCAGCCTGAATTTCATTCTTCCTACCGAAACCTTCCGGGAGCAGTGGCCGGACCATACCCTGCGCAAGCTGTTCCTCAACGTGGACGACGCCCACATTGACACGGTTCAGGCGTTCCTGGATGAATATATGGAGACGACGGACCCCGGCCTGCCGGTGGCTTCCCGCCAGACGATGGCAGAGCAGTATGAGGCCCAGACCCGCTCCTCCGCCGTCATGGGCAACGCCGTCAGCGTGGTGATCGCCCTGGTGGGCGTGCTGAACTTCATCAACTCCATGGTGACGGCCATTGTGTCCCGCAAGCGGGAGTTCGCGGTGATCCAGAGCGTGGGCATGACGAAGAAGCAGCTGGGCCGGATGCTGGTGAACGAGGGACTGTTCTATGTGGTCCTGACGCTGGCGGCATCCTATCTCCTCAGCAGCCTGGCCGTGGGGATCGTGGTCCGCGCCATGGTGGCGGGCGGCTTTACCACCTTCCATTTCACATTGCTGCCCCTGGTGATCTGCACGCCGGTCCTGCTGCTCTTCGCGGTGTTGATCCCGCATCTGTGCTTCCGCAACCTGGAACAGCACAGCATTGTGGAGCGGCTGCGGATGGAGTGATCCTATCACAAGGCACATCCAACCGCCCGCAGATGAAAATATGATATAGATATGAAGCGAATGAGAAACGGATATGAAATCGATGGTATAAAATAACAAAAAGGTTTCCCCTCACTGAACAGTAAACACTGCGAGAAATACTGCTGAGGAGCCTGCATAGGGTGAACACGGGCCGCTCCCGTGAAAAAAGGGCATTGCTCCTCAAGATGGAGCAATGCCCTTCATGCTTTTTCAAGGCGAAAACATGGTTACGCCTTCTCATCCGGCGTGTCCTCCTGCCGATGCTGGTCGAGGATCGTATCAATTATGGCCGCAATGAGCTTGCGCTCTCTCGGGGTACACTGCAGGAACAGGCGGGCCAGCCGCTCGCACTCGTCATCCGCCTCCTGCTGTGAAGCGTAGATCACAGTGTTGGCAGATGCGCCCATACCCCGGATGAGCTTCACCAGTACGTCGGCCTTTGGAATTTTTTCGCCCAATTCGATGGCTGCCAGATACCGTGAAGTGATGTCGGCCCGTTCGGCGGCTTGATCTCTCGTATAGCCGAGCCGCTCCCGCTCCGCACGCAGCTGCATGCCGCAGCCCTTGAATTCATCATTTATTACCACCAATGGTTCACCTCCGACTCACATTCTATGTTGTGCAGAAATCAGGTGAAATGCTCCATTGGTGGCGTAATTTCAGTTCTGATGGTTCATCACAGGAGAAAGGTGGGAAGAGAATGAGACTGAATACGCTGGTAGAGTAGCAGTACGGCCCGATGCAGCAGATCGGCCGGAGCATCTGAAAAAAGCCGGCTTGACCGGCGGCCACTCTGTCTGTGTCAACAATGAACCAATAGTTCTGAATAATCGACACCAAACCGTCAAGCAAGGAATTTGCTTGGCGGTTTTTATCATGTGTGGCAAAATCGCCGCCCACTTTCGGGGAAAGGAGCGAAAGGGGACGAAGAAACCGCCTCCGCGGGCAGGGGAGGAGGTGATTTGATGGAGTCCACACAGACCACCCAGAGAAGAGTCCGTTACCAATTTGAGATTTTCTGCATGAAGGTCATCGACGGGGAGCGGTGTGATTACCTCCGAAAACTGATGAAGAAGATGGAATGGGAGTCCTCCTTTTCCGATCTGCCGGAAACCGTGCTGACGAGCCTCTGCACTTTTGACAGCGATCCGGCGGAGCAGTATATCTTCCACGTCTACGGTCATCAGATCCCGATCCGCAACGACCGCCTGGCGGAGATCCTCCTCGCACTCGGCGACGAGGGGTACAGCATCCTGCTGCTGTACTACTCTCTCCAGCTCAAGGATCGGGAGATCGCCTCGCTCCTGGGCCTGTCCCGGTCCAAGATCCAGAAGGACCGGAAGATCCTGTTCAACGAGTTGAAGAAGCGGATGGTGGAGTAAGATGAAAAGAAAGAGCAATATCCCGGAAGAGAAGCTGCTGCCCTATGACACCATCTGCGCCGCGACCCGTGGCGACCCGGATGCGATGGCCGAGGTGCTCCGGCACTTCGACGGCTACATATCGCTGCGGGCCACACGGATCTTCTACGACGAGTATGGCCAGTCCTACCGCGGCGTGGATGCGGAACTGAAGCAGCGAATCCAGGACAAGCTGACCGCCCGCATCATGGAGCGGTTCAGACCTGATTGAAGATCCCCGACATCCCGGGGCGGGTATACGGCGTCCCCTCCGTCTGCCCGCCCCGGGCATATCACGCGCCATAAGGTAAATTATGTTGCAAAACCGGCCCGTCATCCGTGTAATAGAGCAGGTGGATGCAACATAATTGATGCGTCCGGCCGAGAACCTCAATGCAACATAATTTATGACCGGGGAGGGCCGAAGGATGCTGGATGGATTTTGCGAGTACCTGCGCCGGCAGGGGAAGTCGGAGAACACGGTGAAGGCGTACTGCCAGGGCATGAAGGAATATATGCGCTGGCACGAGGAGACCTTTGGGAAGCGGATGAAGATGTTCCTGCGGGCCAATGTGCTGGACTACATCTCCTACCTGCGCACGGTGAAGGGGCTGAGCAACCGCTCGGTCAACGCCAAGCTGGCCAGCCTGCACAGTTTCAACCTCTACCTGATCGCCGCCGGCTATACAAAGGAGGTGGTCCTGGACAAGCAGGACTATTTGAAGGTGCAGCTGGCCTATGCCAGCCCCAGTACGGTGAGCCGGGAGGAGGTGGAGCGGTTCCGGCAGGAGATCCTGGAGCACTGCGGCGTCCGGGACTATGCAATCGTCACCATCCTGGCCTACGCCGGATTGCGGATCAGCGAGTGCCTGGCGCTCAGGGTGGAGGACATATCCCTGCCGGCCCGGGAGATCAAGGTACGGCATGGCAAGGGGGACAAGATGCGGGTGGTGTACTTCGGGGATAAGGTGGTCAACGCGGTGCGGGAGTACCTCAGAAACCGGCCGAAGACGGAAAATCCCTATCTGTTCCCCGGGCGGGGTGACAGCCACCTGACCCGGAGCCAGGTCAACCGGATCTTCAACGAGCATTCGGAGTCCATCACCCCGCACACCCTCCGCCACTTCTTCTGCTCCAATGCCCTGGAGAATGGATACACCATTGCCGATCTGGCAAACCAGGCGGGCCACTCCAATGTCCACACCACGCTGCTCTACACCAACCCCACCCGGGAGAAGATGAAGGAGAAGGCGAACCGCCTCTGAGCGATTTAAGCGTCCTATATATAAAAAGGTAGGGAACAAGCAGAGGACCCAGCGCGAGGCGTGAGGAAAGGATGTGTAGAATTGATGGAAGAACTTTTTTACAGCGAGCAGCACCGGGACTTCTACCGCCACCATGTGGACGGCGGCGCAGACCCCTATTATCGCGCGCTCGTCTACCTGCTCGGTATGACGGAGGAGACACGCGCCAACTTTTCCCGGTGCTTTGACGGGGAGGCAAGGATGATCCGGCCGGCCGCCCTGGAGGAGGGCTGGCAGACGGGCGGTACAGCGAGGATCGTACGCATGGCCTTCAATCTCTGGAACGGGTGGTGCTACGAGTCGGAGGAGGAGGCGCAGGATGGCCGGATGTCCGAGGCTTTCACGCCGGACAATCTGTTCTGCTGTGAATTTGCCCCCTACTTCTATGAGGCAGTCAAGCTGCGCTATCCAGAATATACGAACCACCCCCGGAAGTGAGTTGTCCAAGCCGGCAGGGCCCTCCGACAGATGGGAAGCCCTCCGGAACACGGCGTGCCCTGGAGGCGAACCCTACGCCGCAGGCCGAACAACATAAATAATGCGAACTTTATGACATTAAACACACTTTTTCGGTTGACTATTTGATAGAAAGCGATATACTGATAGTATCAAATGGTCGAGGGGGAGTGTGGCGATGAAGCGATATGCAATCAACCGTCTGCAGGAATGGAAGGAGGATCCGTACCGCCTGCCTATGATCATCCGCGGCGCGCGGCAGGTGGGAAAGACCTGGCTGATGCAGGAGTTTGGCCGGACTGCGTTTGAGCAGTGCGCCTATATCAATTTTGACCGCAATGAGCGAATGCAGAACCTGTTCTCCGGTGATTTTGATGTGGATCGGATCCTGCGTGGCCTTGCCATCGAGAGCGGGGTGGAGATCGACCCGGAGAATACTTTGATTATTCTGGACGAGATCCAGGAGGTGCCGGCCGCGCTGCAGAGCCTGAAATATTTCTGTGAGGATAGCCGGCACAGCTACTATATCCTGGCTGCCGGGTCGCTGCTGGGGATCGCCATGCACGAGGGCACGTCCTTCCCTGTGGGAAAGGTGGACAGCATGGAACTCTATCCGCTTTCCTTCACCGAGTTTCTGTCCGCCACAGGCAATGACCAGTTGCTCACCCTTCTGGAGCAGCGGGACTTTGAAATGGTCACCGCCTTCCGGGATAAATACATTGACTTGCTCAGAACGTATTACTTTGTGGGTGGGATGCCGGCGGCGGTGAACGCCTACCTGCCCAAGCAGAGCCTGACTGCCGTGCGCCGGGTGCAGAAGCGCCTGATCTCAGACTATGAGCAGGACTTTTCCAAGCATGCTCCGACGGCCGTCATTCCCCGCATCCGTATGGTGTGGGACGGCATCCCCTCTCAGCTCGCCAAGGAGAATAAGAAATTCATTTACAGCGTCCTGCGGGAGGGGGCCCGGGCCAAGGATTTTGAGTTGGCCATCCAATGGCTGATCGACTGCGGATTGTGCTGCAAGGTCGGCAGGGTGACTAAGGGCGCCGTTCCCTTGAAGGCATATCAGGACATTCCGGCCTTCAAGCTGTATCTGGTGGATGTGGGCCTGCTGGCGGCTATGACGGATCTGGATGCCAAGACGCTGCTCAAGGGCAACGCCATCTTCACCGAGTTTAAGGGAGCGCTCACAGAGCAGTATGTCTGCCAGCAGCTCGTTTCCGATCTGGGCGCTACGCCCTACTACTGGTCGGCGGAGAATTCCTCCGGAGAGGTGGACTTCGTCCTCCAGTACAGCGGGAATGTGATCCCGCTGGAGGTCAAGGCGGAGGAGAACCTGCAGGCCAAGAGCCTGAAGCACTTTGTCGCCGGCAATGAGCTGCCTTTCGGCGTCCGCACTTCCATGTCCGACTACCGCAGGCAGGAGAAGCTCATCAATCTGCCCCTCTATGCGCTCTCCCAGCTCTGGGAGGTCTGTGACGTATTTAACTGAAATAGTCCGCTCTCACTTGAACTGAATTTATCTCATTCTTGGAATGCCTGAGAGGTGATGCGCACGATGAAAAATGAAAACCGGGAATATATCCTGCGCGTCTATGGGGCGCTTCAGGAAAAGGGGTATAACGCAGTCGGCCAGATCGTCGGTTATCTGTTAACAGAGGACCCCACCTACATCACCAATCACCTCGACGCACGCAGGCTCATTCGGAAGATCGACCGGTATGGCCTGCTGGCGGATATTGTGGCCAACTACTTTGACGATACCGAGGAGCATGTCGACGGGGGAGCGCCCGCGGGGCAACATCAGTTTGAGCGGAGCGATGCAAGCCTCTGACCTGTTTAAGGAACAGAAAATGAGGATACCGGGATCCTCCCTGATTGGGAAGACCCCGGTATCCTGATATGGCAAAAGCCCAGCACCTCCAAGGTACTGGGCTTTTCCTCATGTCTTCAGATCCAATGTAAAACCACTCCGGCCTTGGCAAAAACCTATTCGCTACCTGCCGCAGCACTTCTTGTATTTTTTGCCGCTCCCGCAAGGGCACGGATCATTCCTGCCGATCTTCGGCTTCTTCTCTCCCACCGGCTTTGCAGGGGCTGCCTCGGCCAGTTCCTTCAGGAGGCTCAGCCGCAGCTGTTCGCTGGGTAGGTCAGCCTCCATGATCCCTCGCCGCAGCTCCTCTGCATTCATACTTCCTTCCGCAAGCGCCTTCTTGATATTCGGGCCGAACGACAGCGTCTGGGGCATCTGTTCTTCACAAGGCAAGAGGTCAAAAAGCTCATTGGGGGTATAGCCACGGTTGCTCTGCATCCTGGTGGTATTGTGGAAAGCCTGATATCGTTCGATGAAGGTTTGGAAGTCCTTCCGACGAGGAAAGTGGACACCCATCGCCGTGAGCCGTTCCTGGACCTGCGGGAAATCGGCATCAGCGCAGCGGATACCGAAGACGAGCTCATCAAAGACCTCAGCCTTTTTCCAATCCGGCAGCTGCAGCCGAGTCTCAATGAACTCCCGCATCTGATTTGTTTCCTCTGTCGGCTCACAGTAGAAGGCATCATCGTAGGCCAGCAGCTGGGCCTTCGATGGAACATAGTAGGGCTTTCCCCGCTGACTTTTCAGGAACGCATGGTATCGGTCCAACCCATCTCCAATGAGCGAGACATCTATGATCTCCCGGTCCAGGACATCTTTGAGTTTCCCATCCACATAGAGTTCATCAAGGCCCAGGATATAGTAGTCCTCACACTCATGCCGGGCAATTTCAGCAAAGGCAAGGAACTCGTCCCGCGTCACCAGCTTCGGGCTTTGAGAGGAGATGATCTCGTATGCCTTCCGAAGGGGAATGATCCCATAGAGGTTAGCCATCGCATTGAAGTACTTCCTCAGCTGTCGTGAAGTCGTATCCTTCAGTGGGATCTCCCGGTACTTGGCATTCAATTCCCGCCGTTTATAAGGCTCCGGGAAGTCGATATAGAATTGTCCGTCTTTTATCATTGCCTTGCCTCCATAGAACAGGGGACATTGGAGCGGATTTTTGCGCAATTCTCTCACCTTGAATTATAGCGGCGATACAAACATATGGCAAGACTACTCCTACCAGAAGTCAGTGCCAAAATGGAGGGTCGCGGTACGCCTCCTGCGCATAGGGATTAGTCTGCCGAGAAAAATCTCAGTGATGTAGAAACTTTTTCGTGTTACACACGAAAAAGTGTTGTTATTCGAGGCTCGGTTTGGTATACTATAGCAAAGGGGGTGGCGTAATGATTTTAAGACCTTCCTATATTGAGGCGATTGCCCCGTTCATCGACCAGCCGCTGGTGAAGATCCTGGCTGGGGTGCGACGCTGCGGGAAGTCCACCATCTTTGAGATGCTGGCTGACGAACTGCGGCGTCGTGGGGTGCCGGAAGACCGAATCATCAAGAAGCGCTATACAGAAATGGATATTCCGGCGGATATTTCCGCCAAGGACATGTACGATGATCTGAAACTGCAGATACAGGGGAAGGACCGCTGCTATCTGCTGTTAGATGAGATCCAGGAGGTCAAGGGCTGGGAGAAGACGGTCAACAGTCTGCTGGAGGGGGCTGACGTGGATATCTACGTCACCGGCTCCAACTCCAAACTGATGTCCAGTGAGATCTCCACCTACCTCACTGGACGCTATGTTTCCATTCCGGTCTACCCGTTGTCCTTCCGGGAGTTCCTGGACTTTAAGGCGGGCGATCCCCGGCCGCCGAAAGAACTGCTGGAGGATTTTATCCGCTTCGGTGGGTTTCCCATCATCGCTCTTGGTAGATATGATACCCAGAGCGCCTATCAGATCGTCAACGGCATCTATCACACAGTTGTCTCCCGGGATATTGTCAAACGGCACCGGATCAACAAGCAGGATCTGTTCGACCGGGTAGTGAAGTATTTGATGGAAAACATGGGCAAGACCTTCTCGGCCAGCTCCATCACCAAGTTCCTGCGCAATGAGCACCGCACGGTCTCTGTGGAGTCCATCTACAACTACCTGCGCTGGCTGGAGCAGGCGTTCATCATCTACCCCTGCCACCGCTATGACATCCAGGGGAAGGCTGTCCTGGCTACCCAGGAGAAGTATTATCTGGCCGACGTCACATTGAAATACTGCCTCCTGGGCTACGACCGGAAGATGCTGGACGGGGCCTTGGAGAACATCGTGTTCCTGGAGCTGAAACGCCGGGGTTACGAGGTCTATATTGGGAAGAACGCCGCCAAAGAAATCGACTTCATCGGTATCCGGCGGGATGAGAAGATCTACGTCCAGGTCTGCGTCCAGCTTCCGGAGAACTCTGACCGAGAGATTGGCAACCTCATGGAGATCCAGGATCACTACCCCAAATACGTGGTCACCACAAACAGCCTGGATGTAGGCAACGAGAATGGCATTCGAATCGTCCATCTGGCAGACTTCCTGCTCGATGAGCAGTGGTGATTTCCTCGGTTCAATAAGTTGTCCCTGCGGATTCACCGCCAGAATAACGAAATATATGCAGTTCCTGAGCATCCTGCACCTAAACAGAGAAAAGCGGGGGTCCTCCCAAGTTTGGGAAGGCCCCCGCTGTCTGATTGTCAGGTGTGTTCGGTTTTGATGGTCACAGTGTAGCGGATCCCTTCGTACTGCAGCTCCCAGGGGCCGTCAAAGCTGTCGCCCGGCTCCGTGCAGCACAGCTGGCTGCCATCCTCATCGAACAGGACGGCTTCCGTCCAGGACGGTTCATCCTGGCACCCGCAGCACTTTATATCCATCTGCTTCCCGTCAGGGAACTGGACGGTGTAGGTGATAGTATGATCCTCGCTCTGGTACGCATCCTCAGATGCGGCGTGCAGGTAGCCGTTGATCTGCTCCATCGCATCGCGGGGGATCTCCAGCTCGGCGGTGCAGCCCAGGCTTTTGACATGAACGGCAGCTTGACGCTGCGCAGCGGTGTATTCTTCCCAGATCCGCCGCAGATCTGTCTTGGCTTCTGCGATGTGCTCCAGCACCTGCTGGTCCATCCGCACACCGTTGTCGTGGAAGTCCACGATGATGTCGCCGTGCCGGGACAACAGGACATTGGCCACCACGCGGCCCTCCTCGTCATCGTCGCCCGTCTCCCATGCGTCAATGGAAACTGCGGCGAGCAGGGGATCGCCGGCCCGATGGTTGAGTCCGTTTTCGACCGCCTCACCCCAGATGTAATCGTGTCTGATTTCTGCAAACTGCATTTGTGATTCCTCCTCTAATGGTTATTCTGTGTTCAGTATGTGTGGCGGATGACAAATTCCGTGCAGCCGTCTTCCTCGGTGATAGAGGGGCCCCGGTCAAAGACTTTGGAAAAGCGGCAGATGCCGTCCCGGTTATAGGCGCAGTCCTTGGACTCGCATTCAAGGCAGTCATCCTGGATGGGTTTGACTTCCTGGACAGCATGTTCCTCCTTACCGCCAGTGCCGGGGAGTTTCTCAAAGTAATAGGGGGTCCCAGCCTGAAAGGGGTAAAACGTAAAGCTATCATCGCTCCAGCTCCTGATGGCGAAACCTCCCTTTTTCTTACTGAGTACCACCCGCTTGGACTTGGAGAACAGGAGGGAGATATGGCTGGCGCTGTACCGGCTGTTGAACTCGACCAGCTGCATGATGTAGGATTTGTCGGTTTCCTTCACATCCACGACGATGTGATAGGCCTTCAGGAAGTCATCTTTGTTCTCGGCCAGATAGCGGCCGCACAGCCGCTTGGGTTCACTGTTCATCATGGCCGCAAGCCATCCTTTCCTTGTATTCGCAATCCAGAAATTCTTCAAAGCAGGGCCAGATCTCGGAGCCGAACCCATAGCCAAACTCCCAGTCGGCAAAGATGTCGGGCAGAGACATGTCTGGTGACTCCTCCCGGAGCTTTTCCAGTTCTGCCACAAGGTGCTGGAGCGTGTACCCGTGCGCGAGCATCCACTCCAATTTGAACCGCTCGTACACAGCAGCCGGTGAATTATCATTTTTCATATGGAACCTCCTCAATCAGATGTCCGATGGTTTGGCGTGCTTGTCCTGACGGCGTCATGCGCTCAGTTCTTCGCGCCTGAGGCGCCCGGAAGTCCAGGGACCCGCATAGAGCCCTATGGTGGGCAGATGGTTTAGAAGGCACCGCGCGATCCCTGTCAAGTACCGCTGGTAGCACCTGGCCTGGAGGGCCGCGTAGGACCGGCCCTGCGGCGGCTCTTTTTGGATCAGCTCCACAGCAAGCGACCAGTTGTTGTCCTCCAGACAGAGGTAAAAGAGAGGGCTCTCCAGGATGGCCTTCTGGCTCCGGGAGATCCACAGGTCTGGGCAGGTCTTGCTGAAGTTGGGGAACATCCGCAGGAAGTCGCTGGTGAAGGAGTCCAGGATCTCCTGCTGTACAAACTGTGTGGCCAGGTCATCAAAGATCCAGTCGCCGCCCGTCAGTTCCCCGTAGTCCAGATCGCGCAGGAATCTGGCCTCGGCGGAGCCGTCCGGGTCGCAGTCCTTATGGCGGAATACATGGATGTCATCGTAGTCGATGAAATAGAGGCCCTCATATTTTCCGAACACGCAGCAGTTGCTGATACCCAAGTCAATCACTCCTTTTCGTTTGAGATATCTATGTGATCGGCACGCTCCGGAGCGCACCGCAGAACAGGGGGGCCCCGGCCGTGGCCAGGATCTATATAAAAAAGCACCTGAAGAGATTTCCTCAGATGCTTTGTGGCGCGCTCATCAAGTTTTTTGCCCAGAAACAGAAAAAAGCGCCCAAAGGCCAATGCGGCCTTCAGACGCTGTGAAACACGGCATACTTTAATTGCCTCAGGCAATTTCTGATACTGAACATATTTATTATACCGCAGAGAGTGTGGATTGGCAATACGGGGATGATTTTATCCTTGCAGATTGGGGCATCATTTGTTATACTGATACTAATTGATACTACAAAATATCGGAGGCGATATGGGATGGATGCCGGGCTGTTTACAAAGATGCTTTCGGATAAGAGCGTGACGGACTTGAAGAAACTGAAATACAAATACCCACAGGCAGATCTCGCAGAGTTTGTCAGCCTGCTGAAAGGCAGCTTTTATCATGCGCTGCCCCTAAAGGATTTCGATGGGGGGCAGATGGTCTATTTGGAGAGTGTCGCGCAGGTGCGGCTCTCTGCGGCCCGGGTGCTGCTTACACCGCAGGACAGCAGCCAGCCCTATGGCATCAAGGCGATGGAGGAGGAGATCGTATCGACGCTTTCCATTGAGCAGATCGACACGTCCCGTGACAGCGTCCGGAAGATACTCTCCGGTTATGCACCTGCGAATGAATCAGAAAAACGGATTTACGCCATGAAGAAGGGTCTGGAATTTATCGTGGATCCGGCCCATCAAATCAGCGAAGAGAACCTTCACCAGCTGTACGAGATGACCATTGGGGCGCTTCTCCCTGAGGAAGACCGTCTGCCGCCGGGCAATCTCTACCGGAACGACAGCGTCTACGTGGTGGGCGACAAGGTGGAGCACACGGGCCTGAGTTGGAAGAAACTCCCGGAGTACATGGGCGCTCTGATTGAATTTGCCAATATGGACGGCGATATGAATGACCTGCTGAAGGCTGCGCTGCTCCACTTCGATCTGGCCTACCTGCATCCCTACTTTGATGGGAACGGAAGAATGGCGCGGCTGCTACACCTGTGGTATCTGGTGCAGCGCGGATATTCCTCTGCTCTGTTTGTTCCGCTGTCCGGATTCATCGAGCGGAGCCGGAAGGGATACTATGACGCATACACGCTCATCGAACAGAATGCCCGGATCAGCGGCGTCCTGGATGTGACGCCCTTCCTGGTGTATTTCATCGAAAATGTCTACCACAAACTGAGCAATGCGCTCCCGGCGGCCTCAACAACGGAGTATTTTCAGGCGGCTCTGGCCTCGGGTAGCGTGACAGAGAAGGAAAAGGACTTGTGGCAGTTCGTACTGTCCGCCTATGGCGGAGGGGAGTTCTCTACAAAGCAGCTGGAGCGGGATTTCGGCAGCGCCGCCTATGCTACCATCCGCAGTTTCGTCCTGAAATTCGAGGGGATGGGCCTCCTGCGCAGGACAAAGTATGGAAACCGGGTCAAATACAGCGTCAAGTGAGACTCCGAGCCAGAAATTACTTTTCTCGGATCGCTGCGTTGCCAGTTCCACCGCGGAGAATACGGAAGGTGCGACCAGGATTGCGATATCTTCTATGCCGAGTGCTTTCAGCCATCTTTGGAGCTGTCCGGCGGACCGGGTTGTTTTTGAAGCGAGTCAAGTTCCGCCTCTACGTCCTGGCTGGTGAGGATCACTGGCTCATACCCAGAAGCAGTCATATGTTTGACACCGTCCAACAAGGCTTCCCGCTTTCCGGCGCCGGTGTTGTGTCTCAGATCAGTCTTCACAATTATTCCTCGTTTCTATCAGTGTATGGGCTACCACATCGCAGATGGCTGCGTGGAAGATAGCCAGGGCCGGACTGCGCACCGTTTGTGCCCTGTCAGTCCATATGATAGCATGGTTATAAGAATTCGGCAATTAGGGCGATATCTGTTTTATAGACAGTTTGACGATTGCTGATGAGCAGTTCATAACGCGCCCACGAGAGGGAATAGAGGGCTTGCGTAGAAGTAGTCCTGAGGATTTCCTTAGCAGTAACGTCTTTTGGCGCTGCGCCCCTGTTCGGCCAGTGCCTGGCTGCATGAACTGCTTGCAATTCCCAAACCAATCAGATATAATACGGACATACAGTATCAGCAGTTTGCCTGAGGCAAATACAGTTTCTGTGTTTCAAAGTTCCCAGAGGTCGTGCCGACCTTTGGGAACTTTTTTGCTTTCATCGGATTTTCTATCATAATTCCATCTGAAACAGTATGTTACAAGGCACATGAGCATTCAAGCTAAAGCCATGCGGTTAGGAGGCCCCATGACACGGAGGAGAGTTGTTTTCGTCCGGAAGGACGGGCGCAGGTACATCACAGAGGAGTTCAACGGGGATAAAGCCGAATACGCCGCCCGGGGAGATTGCCTGGACGGCTGTGATTTGGACTGGCCGGAGATCCGTGCGCTTTTTGTGGCGGCGGATACCTATTTGAAGTTCATCAAGGCCAATCTGACAGCACAGGCGGCGTACCACTCCTTCCTTGGAGAAGGGGGCAATGCCGGCGTGGTCTGCAACCTCCGGAAAGGGCGGAAACTGCCGCCTGCCGACAGCGTGCTGTTTATCTATGAGCAGCCCACTGCGGACGGAGCCAGATTCTTGGAACAGGAGATGACTGAGGGATGAGTACAGAGTATATTCGAGCGGTCAGCATCCGGCGGGGCCGGGTCTACTTGACCTCGAAGAGCAGCAACGATGATGTACCTTATCACGCCTGGCACTGTGAGAGCCTTTCCAAAGTCTATGGGGAGGAAGGACAGCCGGGACTGGATCGGGAGATCCTGCGGATGCTCTGCGAATATGCCGTCCTGAAGGGGCATCACCCGAGCCTTGAGCGATACCGCCATGCGCTGGAGGCGCCTGAGAAAGAGAAAATCTTCCAAGAGACAGCCCAGGCGCTCCAGGCGGCGTATGAGCTGCTCCAGCCCGAAGATCAGGCACACCCGCTCACAGCGCAATCCGAGGCGGCCCGTGCTTATCGGCTGACGGCACGGAAGCTGCAGGATCGGCAATACACAGCACTGGCCAGGCTGTGCAGTGAATTCTCGGGGTAGGATCCACAGCCAAACAGGGGCGAATACCACAGGCCACAACAGGATGTAGCGACATTGTTGCTACATCCTGTTGACTTATTTTCTCTGCTTGGCTATACTAAAAGCAGAAGAATATATGGGAGGGATCGGACATGGAAAACATTGTATCGGCGCCCAAGACGGATATGTTCCGTTTCCGTATCAATCCGGAGATAAAAAAACAGGTAGAGGATGTCTATGCGAAAAATGGCCTGACGCTGACACAGGCTCTGAATATCTTCATCCAGCAGTCCATCAACGCCGGAGGGTTCCCTTTCCAGGTAAACGAGGAGAATGCGGAGCTAATCAAAGCGAGGGCGATGGAACGGTTGATGAAGGAACTGGAAGCTGGCGAGAACTCTGGGGAACTCATTGATGAAGCGGAAGCATACCGCCTGCTTGGAGTGACTGAACTGTGAAACTGCAGTATAGGCCGGCTGCTATTTCAGACATCGGCAAGCCTTCAGATTATATAGCTGATGTGCTCAAAAACCGTAGTGCGGCGAATAGACTCAAATCGAAAATTCTTGCAGGTGTGTCCCTTTTGAAGGATAATCCATATATGGGGACTCCGCTATCCAGTAGGTACGACGGCGTTCCGGAGGATATTCGGTTCCTTGTTATCAGTAAGCAGTTGGTCTTCTACAAGGTTACTGAAAGCGGAATTGAGGTGATCCGGGTCTTGGATGGCCGGACGGACTATCTGGTGCATCTGTTTGGCGCTGAAGAGCCGGAATAAAGCATCCATATAGGGGTGACGGCAAGGAGATGCTTGCAATCCACTGACCAATCCGCTATAATACAACCATACAGTATCCGTTGTTTGCCGCCGGCAGACACAGTAACCGTGTTTCACAGCTCCCAGAGGTCAAATGGCCTTTGGGAGCTTTTTTCGTTTTATTACGGCCTAAGCAGGCTCACAATTTGATATTCCGCGCCGAAAAGGCACCAAGCGCATGGATCGCAGCGGATCCATGCGCTTGTTTTTATATACAGACAAAGACAGCAGAGCGCAAAAGAATAGGAGGTGCATTACAATGCGAAAAGATCTAAACGCGGGCGGTTCTCTGCGGGCCGTCATGCAGCAGCATCATCTGGCGCTGGAGCAGGCGATCTGCCAACTGGCGCAGGCCGTTGGGAACCATCCCCCGGAGCGGGCGGAGATCGCCCGTTTTTTTCAGGAACTCATTGACGGTGGCTGGGACGCCTATGAGGAGGCCACGGCCCACGAAAGCGAGGAACTGAGAAAAGAGGACCAGGAGATCCTTCAGCTGCAGGAGCAGATCCGCCAGATGCTGGACAGAGAGGGCCAGAGACAATTTGACCGGTATGAAGACTGCCTGAACTGCCGGATGACCTCGGAATTGGACCAGGCTTACCTGGTCGGGTACCAGACGGCCATCCGGCTACTGCTGATGGGGATTCTGCCGGCGGACACACTGCTGGCGCGCAATGCCTGGCATGAGCCGGAGAAAGAGGGTGAGAAAACATGAAACCTGATTGGATCATTCACTATATCCTTGCCGACCGGCCCAGCAGCCATACCCACGGCCTGGATCGGCATGGCAGCCTGGAACTGGAACTGAACCTGCCTGTACCCCAGGAAAAGGCGCAGATGATTCTCAATCTGCTCGGCCTGGAGATTACAGAAAAGGGCAAGTGCTATCGGTCTGGCGACAGGGTGGACGACATATTCACACTCCCGGTCTATTTCTTCGAGACAACGCCGGCGGTGCCGGACTCTTGCTTTTCCCGGGTGATGCGTGTTCTGGTCTGTGACCCGGACGGGAAATACCCATGGGAGCCCGGCTGCGAGCCCGGCTATGCGGAGCAACTCAGTGAGGGCGAAAAGCGTGAAATGGCGCAGATTATCCGGCAGAGGTCTTAATGCCTCACAGGATTCATGTAGCGGATTTCTTATCTAAATCGCATTTCTGTTGGAAGATGCCGTATTGGTTTCGGCGGACTGCCACATTTGAGTATCGGCTGTAAAATCGTACCCCGGGGTGCGCTCGCGCGTCCCGGGTACCATTCATTTTAAGGAGGGTGCATATGGATGGCAGCAAGAAATTCAAAGACATGTTGATGGAAACAATCAAAATTACCCGTGGAAGGATCAGTGAGAATGACGTGCTCAGGGACTTTATCTCCTTTTGCGCACTTGAGATCAGTACCTTAACCGATCCGGTACATCTGGAAAGGGCAGAGGAACTGCGGACGTTGTTGGAGAGATATTCTTTAGAAGAACGGGAGGCATTTTCCCAAACCTTTCAAAAACTCTCGCAAATTGCAGCAGGGAACGTAAGTCAAGGGATTTATCCTGACCTTCTCGGCGCTATTTATCTGGAATGCCGGGCTAACAACAATGCGCTCAAACAGGACTTCTCACCGTGGGGGATTGCAGATTTGTTGGGGCAGCTTACAACGTGCCGTAGAACAGAACTGCCACCAGAGGGCTACCTTACGTTGAACGACTGCACCTGCGGCAGCGGTATCCTTCTGTTGGGAGCAGTGCAGAAGTTCGCGGATAAAGGAGGCAATCCATCCGAACAACTGGTGATACAGGCAACAGATGTGGATACCCGCTGCGTTCAGATGACCTATATCCAACTATCCCTCTACGGGATCCCTGCTGTTGTCGTGCATGGGGAAATTATTGAGATGAAGGAGTATGACCGCTGGTATACGCCGGCTTATCTCTGGGGGAAGTGGGTCTGGCGTGCCCCGATGTCCTTTGGCACTGTGCGGAATAAAAGCGATGAAACACTCAAAATGTTGGATGAGCCTATGTACGGGATCTGGCGAAGAGTGGATCAAATCTTTGCAGAAGGGAGAAACCGCCATGCACCACGGAAGCAATGAAAATAACTCTCAGCATGAGGAGATACATCGAAGAGACTGTATCTCCAGCAGTCAGCTCGTCTATATCGCGTCCCCATATGCCGGGGACATTCAGAGCAACACACAATTTGCCATCCAGTGCTGTCGTTATGCCATTCAGCAGGGCTGCACGCCGATTGCGCCGCATCTGCTTTATCCCCAGATGCTGGATGATTCGGACCCAGAGCAGCGGGCCATTGGCCTCAAGCTGGGGCACCGCCTGTTGTCGGTCTGCCAGGAGGTCTGGGTCTGCGGTGGGAGGATCAGCAGCGGAATGGCTGGCGAAATCGCTTTGGCGGAGAACCTTGGCATCCCAGTTCGGTACGTCGGAGCCCTCGCCGAATACCAGAGCAGCCCTACATTAGAAGATAACCACGCGGAGGAGAATGTTGATGATGAAAGAGTTTACGGCAGTCAGCACACCGGATGAGTTAATCATCTGTATTGAGATTGATGGGAAAATCACCAAGTCTTATGAGCGCCGACGGATTTCGGATGATGAAGTCGAGGTTATACAGCACAGGAACCGCGACCGGCTTGGAAATTATTACACGACTCGCCACATCTACCGCATTTCGGAGGGCGCAGTTGTAAACTCGGATTTTGCACAGGGGTCTTGCGGGAAAGACTTATTCCCCGCAGCGAGAGAGGAGACACAGCCATGAGGTACTACAGCACGCAACGCCCGATAGGGCCGGGGACGTTCCCAAAACCGCAAGGGAATGCAGTCAAGGAAGTTTTCAACTTCGACAGCAAGACTTACTGCGAGGAGGTGGGCCGGGAGGCTTGGGGCTACATCGAGTACGAACAGCCCATCGACCCACAGGCTGCAGCGGACTACTTCCTCGTCGCGGACGGTGTTGGCTGCACGGGCTGCGTCCATGAGGCGGCCAGCCGAGACATGGACTGCTGCTGGAATTGCAGCCGCAATCCGCGCAGAAAGCCGCGAGACCTCTACAGGCACCGTCGGGCAGGGGGGAAGTGATATGCAAAATGCTGGTTTGATCCGAGAGGTGCGCGGCGTGATGACGCGGTTTGAGCCGCTGACAGAGGAGATTGTCGCCGCCTGCACACAAGATGGCCTCACCTATGCGGAATTGTCCGACGCGCTTTCCGCATATGGCCTGAGTATCGAGAAGGTTATGCATGATCCAACGAGGAAGATCTTTAACACCTGCTATGCCGACTATGATCTGGGCCTGTATGCGGACATCATTCTGCAGAGAGAATTCATCCGCGGCCCCGGCCAGGCGCAGTTTCAGAAGCTGGCCCGGCAGGGAGGCATTTGCAGAACACTGGCTGAACAGGATTGGCGCGGGTTCTACCTGAAAGACGTTCCGCTGTCAATGCTGATTTATGACTTCCAGCGGCGGTATAAGACCATACCCCATGAAACTGTGTTTTCGGTCTGGCACGGCATTTATAAGCGGATCGACTACGCCAATGGAATGTGGTCCTTGCCAGTGCTGAGGGAAGTGTTCCGGTATGCCCCGCCGCCCCGCCTTCCTGCGCTGGAGCCGGATGGCCTTATCACGATCTACCGCGGTATGGGCGCGCTGTCTCTGCCGCCGGAACAGGCGATCTCCTGGACCACCCACCCGGGAAACGCGCTATGGTTTGCCATCCACTCCGGTCAGGGCACCAAGGTTGCGGTGGCCAGGGTGCGGCCGGAGCAGATTGTGGCCCACTACCCCTCCTACGCCGAAGAAAATGAAGTTGTTATCTTTCCCGGCACCGTAACGGAGTATCGGTATGAGGACATGATCCCTGCTGTGGTAGAAACCGTGCCCCGACTTATGGCACCGGCCCTGCAGGCCTATCTCGACTTTGGGCGCCAAGCGCGGGCTTTGGGCTACCAGCAGGAAAAACTCTTTCAGCTCCACGGTCTGCTGCACGTCCTGCGCGTGTTGTTTCTCACACTTATCTACTTCTATAACTCCGGCGACCCACTGACGGAGTCAGACCGCCAGATCCTAATTTATTTCAGTTTACTGCACGATTTGGGCCGGCTGAATGAAAATGCGGATGCGACACATGGCGAGCGGTCCGTTGAATTGATCCACAAGCGCGGCATCCGGCTGCGCGGGATCCGGCTGAGCCGGAAGGAGTATCGGATTGCTGAACTGATCATCGCCCATCACTGCCGTGATGACGGCGAGGGTATTGCGGCAATCACGGCCGAGCCTGGCCTGTCCAGGAAAGAGAAAGAGCATGCCGTCCATCTCTATCATATCTGCAAGGACATGGATGCCCTGGACCGGGTGCGGTTCAATGGGCTTGATTACCGCATGCTTCGTACACAATACGCACGCCGGCTGCCGTTGGTTGCCGGCTGTCTGCTGGAGGAAGATCTCCTGACGCCGCTGGATATGGAATTTCCGGCGAAGTGAAAAGAGCCGGGGCAGAGATCCTTGATGGGATCCCTGCCCCGGTTTTTGCCTGGTCAGTCAGTAAACTGCTCCATGTAGGCGGTGACGATTTCACTTAAAAGCTCATTCCGATTGATTCGGCCGGCCAAACTCCTGGCGCCGTTGTGGTTGGTGATATAGGTCGGATCGCCGGACAGAATAAAGCCGACGATTTGGTTGACGGGAGCGTAGCCCCGCTCCCGGAGCGCCGAATATATGATTTTCAGCCTTTCCCCGTCCGTCATGCAGCCTGCGCTCGCTTTCCTCTTTCGTTGCCCCTATATTACTGGTTGACGAATGCCACCAAAAATCTAAACCCTATTGTATCATATTTTGACAGAAAGGGAAGTCCCGGAGAGAAAACCAAGGCCATCTGTTGCCAACTGAGCTGTGCAGGCCGATCATCTGACCACATCCGCAAGGTTTTGGACGTGGATCAGGCCCTTCTCCTCCCGCCGGCGGGCGTATTCCACGAGCTCACGGGAATTGCTGGCAGCGTGCCAGGTAAAAGCGATCAAATAGCCGCTGTGATCCACCATATAGCGGTTTGCGCGGACGATGGCATACTTTTTCGGCACATTTTCCATGCCCGGGGGATAAAAAGTGCTGTCATATCCTTTTGGAACAGGGATGGGACGGTCAAATGGATGGTAGGGCAGCAGCAGAGTCAGCGTCACCTCAGGGTGGCGCTTTTTTGCTGCCTTTATGACCTTGGCGGCCATGCCGTCGAAGGCACCGTAATGCCCTACCACAAAATCGGTTACGCCAGACTCCACGATCAGCTGCTCCACTGCCTGCTCAAGGGCTGGCAGGACACGCTCGTTGGCCTCGCGGTGCCCGATGAAAAAACAGGTTCTTTCGTGTTCCATGTCGCGCCGTCCAAGTAAAATAGGTATTTCCGATATTATACCTATTTTAATCATGCACATCAAGAGCGATGAATGAATAATTTGGACAGAATGAACGCCTCCATATAGTAGAATCATATAGAAAAGAGGTGGAGGTAGGTATGGAACAAGCGGATTTTATCAAACGGCTGGTGGAGCTCCGGATGAATAAGGGAGTTTCCGCCCGTGATATGAGCCTATCCATCGGGCAAAGCTCCAGCTATATCAATAATATCGAGACAGGTGTCAGTTTCCCCTCTATGACTGTCTTCTTCTATATATGTGATTTCCTGGGTGTTTCTCCGATGGAGTTCTTTGATATTGGCAGTACCAACCCTGTAAAATCGAGGGAACTGCTGGAAGCCACAAAGGGGCTCAACAACGAGCAGTTGGACAGTTTGATTTCCATTGCCAAAAATCTGAAACGATGATTTGAAAATAAAAAGTAGGACCCCGCGCCGCTCACATTCCATGAGCCGGCGCGGGGCTGTTTCCTTATTACAGCAGGTAAGGGGGCAACGGCTGCGACATAGGGGAAAAATTAGCCGCAGACCTCATGGTAGAATCGCGCTGCCTCCTGAATATCGGTGGTACGACGATGGATAGGCAGCGAGTTCCAAGTGATGTCGTGGTATCGCTCCGGATGTGTATCTCTGAGACGGCTGTCAATGATGGATACAATGCCTGTGTCGGTATAATTTCGGATTAGCCGCCCGATGCCCTGCTTCAGCTTGATAATCATTTCAGGTACACGAACATCCATTAAGGGATCCTTGGCAATCGAAGCCTTATACTCGATGATAGGATCGGGGACTGGGAACGGGAGCCGGAAGATGACCAGGTTGGAAAGGCTCTTGCCCTCTATGCTGATGCCCTCCCAGTATGCTCCGGTGCCCAGGAGAACGGAATTGGTATCCTCCCGGAATGCCTGGAGTACGCGCTCTTGGGAGGAGCCGCTTTGCTGAACAAGGATATGGAAAGGCAGGTCCCTGTTCTGGAGCGCGGCATAGACTTCCTCCATGTCCGTTTTGGATGTAAAGAGAACCAGCGCCTTACCGCAAGAGATATTCAGGATTTGAACCAGACGTTCCACACCTTCCTCGATAAAAGAATCATGCTCCCGGGTGGGATGGGGAAGGTCGTCGCAAAAATAAATCATGGCGTGTTCATCATAGGGATAGGGAGATGGTTTCGGCTCCGACAACACACCATTCCGATCAATCGGGAAACCGGTATTGTGGAGGAAATAGGCATACTGATCTTCCAATTCTCCATCAGTTGCGGAGGTCAGTGTAGCAGAAGTTAGGATCGTCCGGATTTTACTTCTGAAGTAGAGCTGGCTGAGAATATCTCTGGTATTCTTGGGGCAAAAGACTAATTCTGCCGCCGTCCCACGGCGCTCAAGCCAAATCAGCTGCTTGTGGTAATTTGCCACCAGTTCCTTGAAGGATTGCGCTGCCGCATCCAAATCGTCTGCCGCTGATGAGGCTGTCCCCCTGTGATGGTCTTTGCTTCCAAAGACCTGTATGGAACTGGACAGTGCCTGCAGTTGTCCGGAAACGGAGCGAATCAATTCGACTGCGCCATTGTCTTGGCGGAAAAAGAATCGGTCAGCATACTTCATATCACGTGCTGACTCTTCTATTTGCTGTCGAACCTGTTGATCCAAGTTCTGAAAGAGAGCGCGCACCGCTCGAATTGCGCTGTCGGCTTCTTCCAGGACGTATTCCCGATCTTCGCCACGTACCGATTTAATGGAGGCATTGATTGCATTGATCAGCTGTCGCTGGCCATGCCGCTCAGTCGTCGCGCTCCTTACTCTATCCTCCAGGTTGTGTGCCTCGTCGATCACTACCATCTGGACTTCCTCATTCATCAAGCCGTCCTGGCTGCGGTTGATTCGAAAGAGATGTGCAGTGAGGAGATCCTGGTTACAGAGGATAATGCCATTTGTGTATTTCATATTATCACGGAGTGTGGCGTACTGGCAGCGGTCTGAAAACGGACACCCAAAGCAGATGCGCCGGCTATACCGAACGACATTGATTTTATCCCAGACGTTGGATGGGATAGGGGTAGGGAAGGTGCGGCGATCCTGACAACCTTCGTCAATGAGTTGCTTGAGCCGTGCAAGCGGTTGCCCTTCAGGAGTCGCAAAATAGTCTGTCGCCCGCATTTGGCAGATGTAGTGTGTCTGCCCTTTGGCCAAAAGGACTTCCGGGTGGACACCGATCATCGGGCTGATTCGCTCAATATCGCCCATCAGCTGCTCTTGGAGGGCGATGGTGGATGTAGCAATTACAACAGGCAGCTTTGTTTTCTGATTATATAGAAGCAATGGAACAAGATAGGCATAGGATTTTCCAATCCCGACGCCGGCTTCAACTGCAATATGGTAGGAGCCGCGGATGGCGTCCAGAATCTCAAAAGCCATATCCTGCTGGCCTTCCCGAGCCTCCAAACCATACTGATGCGGTGCATTGTCCCAGAAGAATGAGGAGACACGCTCACTGATTTCATAGATGCTGGAATCCCACTTTCGCTTTCGGTTTTCAGCCGTATCAAAGATGGAGGAATAAGCCACGAGTATTGTTCCCCTTTATATATATATTCGCAACCATTATAACACTGATTCTGTGGAAGTGTAGGAGATATCCATACCGAAGATGGTTGACAAGTTTGTCAAATTTCACTAAAATTAGAAACAGAATGACTTTTGGTTATTCAAGGATTGCTTTTACTATGAAAAAGTGTGCCTCACCCCGGTAGAACTTGCACATGAGTTTCTATGAATGGTGGATGGATGAGGACAAAGACTGCTTGATAAGGAGATACATAGATGCACTTTATGGAAGTAAATGTGGAAGAGATTGATAGTTTTCGCTTTACACTGCCTGTCCACTTTATCGGCTTGGACGGCGAAGAGATGCTCCAATTCACCGTTGAGTTTGGCGAGTCCATGAAGGAGAAGGGAAACCTGGTCTTTAACGTGTGGTGCGGGTACCCGGGTGCCAGGATCAGAGCTTTTTTGATGACGGCGACTGTCAAGACGAACGGTGCCCCGGTTGACGCGATCATGAACTACCTTCAGAAGTCGGACGAGTTTTCGGAAATGTCACGGGAGTTCATTTCACATTTTTCCAAATAAATTGAGGGAGCCTGCTGCACCATGGTGCGGCAGGCTCCCTTTTTAACTGGTTGGCGAGAAGAAAGGCTTACGCTCGGCGGTCAGCGGCGGCAATTCCAACTGCCATGCCGTTGACCTCTACGCCCTCATCGGCAGGGATCAGGAGATACTTCCGCCCGTCGATGATCCGCGTCTCAACAATATAACTGTGTTTCGGGTCGATAGCGACAGAGGCGTCAGCGGTCTTTACCTCAAAGTGTTTGCTGTCGATGATGTTCTCCGGATTCAGAACAGCGCCGTCGCCGAACTGCTCACCGCATTGCGCCTCAAAGGCAGCGACCTGGGTGTCCGCGACCCCGCAGCCCTTCAGTATGGCGGCAACCTCCTGGACGGAAACTGTCAGCGGTTCCGGGTCTTTGCTCTCCTTATGCTGCTCGATTTTGTCGAGGAGCTGCTCATGCACTGCCTGCACGACTTCCATATTGAAGGAGTCATCCAGCGCGCCGCTGAGCGCTGCCTGGAAGCCCTCCCGCTGCTCGGCGGCGGAGAGGGGCGGTTCCGTATGGAAAACGGCGGCGATGAACTCGTGATGTACCTGGTCCGGCGTCCTGGTATAGAGGAGCGCATTATAGATGTTTGCGGTCCGGTCATCGAAAGCGGGGAAGAGGAAGCCCAGCTCCGGCTGTGAGACGATCTGGCTGGCCATGCAGCTGTGGAACTCATTGTCTCCGGAGAAAAAGCCAAGCTCCGGTTTCCCGTCCTTGACCGGGCAGATGCTGCAAAGGATGTAGCGGAACACCTCATCGGAGGCGTCTGGCTGAAGCTCGTCGTCTTTGCCCCGGTGCGGCACATCGTAGATATCACAGGCCAGGAGAATCAGATAGTTGCAGTCCTCCATCTCCAGGGAGTCAATGACAATCTGATAGAATTTATGCCGAATCTCCGCATCCTTCAATTCAGAATCCCGCATGGCAGTCAACAGACGGTGTTCATCGCTGTCCATCACTTGCTCTGTCGAGAACACAATGTCAATCAGGTTGCGGCCCAGTCCGCCGGAGAGTCCTTTCTTCAGAAGGCTCAGATACTTCTCTGACTCGTCCTGGGGCATGGTGCCCAGAGATTCGTCCAGGTACGAGATGATCTCCCTGCTGCTGTTTACATAGCACCCGTAGATGCGGCTGATAGCGTTTTTATTGGGGCGAAGGCGGCGACGAAGTTCACCGAGTTCTTTTACTGTCATGCCGATACTCCTCTTATAGTCGTTGAATTTTGCCGTGTATCAGAACGCGGCGTGTCCTATTTTAGACGATATGACATCAAAAAGCAATGACAGCTCTGGCCATGTTTTGAACCGCACGTTTTCCCTTGCAAGCGGCCATCTTGTTCAAGCTTCTTCCTCTTTTTTATAAAACGGGCACAGCTCCGGATTTTTACTGCAGGTGTTATCCCAATGCAATCCCGGGAAAAGGAAGGGGACGTTTCGACACTGGACTGAGCCGCAACCGCCATCCAACCAGAAGCCCTCAAATGCCGGACATTCGCTCCGATAGTACGACTTTCCGGGACGCTCAAAGCACGCCCATTTGTCAGATGGGTCAATCACCGTGTCTACCCAGGCGCCTGTAAGTCCCCTGCGATGAAAATATTCTCTCGCCTCCGCAAAGCCGGGGAGGTCCCAAAGACCAGCATGCACAGGCGGCGCGACATCCGGCATCGCAATCTTTCGCTGGCGCAGCTGCTCTAAGGCGTCATCTTTCTTCGACATTTTTTGTTCCTCCCAAATAGTAGATAATAATGTCATCCGCAGACGGTTTCCGCATGGATGAATGGCGGGGCAGTCCTTACAAGGGCTGCCCCACCAAAAGAAACGTCAATCTTGCTCGTCCTGATTAGGTTTGTGGAACCGGGTGCATTTGCAGTGACCATAAGGGTCGCTGATCCTGAGCCAGTAGCTGCTCACCTGAACGATACGCCCGCAGTTCCGGCAAAGGCATTTCCAGCGCACCTCTTTGCTTTTGATCTTCGGGTTGTAGACCCGGCCGAGTACAAGGAGATATCCAAATTCTTGCCCCGTCAGATCGTGTTTGAGCGGTGCGCTGCGGCAGCCGCATGATTTTGTTTTCCCACTTCTGAGGCTGCTGGAGAAAACAGAAACAGTGTTGCCGCAGATGCACCGGCAAATCCACTTTGCCTTGCCGCCGGTGACCGATTCGTCCCGACGCAGCACCGTCAGATGCCCGAAAACCTTGCCTGTGAGGTCCACCAGATTATTCGATGGTTGGTGCCTGAGACAGCCGCAGGACCGTGTCCCGTTCGGCAGCAGGAGCCTGGTGGAAGAAACTACAGTCTGATTTCCACACTCACATTGGCAAAGCCACATGGGCCGTCCACGCTTTCTATCTTCCGCCCGCCTGAGGACGGTCAGCTTCCCGAACTTCTGCCCGGTAAGATCCTTCAGTTGTCCCATGTTATATCTTCCCCCCGGACAGACTCGAAGGCTTCAGGTGTGATGTATTTATTCGCCTGTTTGCTCATACCTCATAGACCTTCTCCTCTGTTCTGACATAGCTGTCGTAGTAGACGGTGTCTTCCTCCGTGGAGCAATAGACGCCGATATGAAGCTGGTGTCCAGGTGCCTTCTCAGGGTTGTGTTCCACAAAGCAGACGCGCTCCGAAATGCCGTCTTTCTGGAGCAGGTCGATGTTGTTGCAGGGAAAATCATCATTTGGAAATACACTGACTTCGAGTGTGGAGCCATCCGGCGTGACCAGTCTGGCCACCGGGCCGTTCAATTCCACCGATTTGAAGTCAACCTGAGTGAAGCACGTGGGGGCGCAGAGATAAAACTGACCGTCCAGCTTAACCACATCCCCAACCGACATGCTGCGGCTGGTCTTGGGGTTCGGACGGTCATCACGGTTGTATAGGGCGAAGAAGTTTTCCAGAATGCTGGCTCTGCGGGCAATGGGATCTTGTGGCAGAGGCCCACGGAACTCCAGGTTCCCATGAAAGACCGGCATATAGTACTGGGAGGGAACCGGGCCGGCGTAGGGGCGGTTGTGGTCGTGCATTTTCAGCAGCAGCCCACGCTCGCTTAATACGGCAAAGGGCGCTTGATACAGCGTGACGGGGATCTTCGTCACATCCTCATCCATGACTTCCGCAGCTCCGGTAGGCATGGACCGCTGCTCTTCCAGACAGCTGCGGCAGATATCGCCGCCAACGTAGTCGCTGGACATCTGGTAGTGTCCGGAGCCCTTCGGATGCTCCCATACCAACTCGGCGCCGCAGCGCCGGCAGTAGGTAGAGTTGGGATCTCTGGTTTGTGACATGGTAGTTCATAACCTCCTATTCGTTGTGACACAGGGCCTTAATCATCCTCGGAATCCGGCTGATACACGTTTTGCCTGGCTTTGTCGGCATCCCAGTAAGGCAGGTACCGCGCTCCTCCAAGTTCCAGATAGAAACAGTAATGCTTGAGTCCATCATCCATTTCCACAATTTCGCCGGAATTAACAGCAACGCCCAAAAGCTGCGCGGCGGTGCTGTCTTCCAGACCGGAGAAGAAAGCCATTGGCGACAGCTCAACCACACCCTCCTGCCGGACGGCGCAGCGGAACTCGCTCGGGACCTCGTCCTCGTGGAACATGTTGTGCATACAACGCGATCTTATGTTCTTAAAGGTATAGATCCGAAACTCGCAGGGCCATTTCTTCTTCGGGCACCAGTCGGGTGGATAAACTTTGCATTCCTTCTTTTTGAACACACGTGGCTTTTTCCCGGCAGTACAGTAGGTCTGGCCAAACTGCAGATTGACACCGCGCTCCCGCCTGGGTACTGGATTCAGGTAGGTTAACCGGTTCGGGCAGCTCGTGCAGCGGTAGGGATCCAATCCTCGTTCAGACATAATTCGACGCCTCCTGCTTTTGCCGATCTCGTTTCGGCGTTGATTTTGACATTTAGCTGTGAAACTCCTTCCTGATATTAGGCTTTGGACTTCGTGCCGTGTATGTGAACGGACTTCGGCCCGGAACACAGGGTTATGCCTCCGGAACGGAGGCGCATCTATATAAAAAAGCGAGCAGGAACGGTTAATCCCTGCTCGCTTTGTTGCCGAAATCGGCTCGGAAAACAAAAAATGCCATCGCCCCGGAGGGGTGATGGCACATTGGAAACACGGTCTACTTTGCCGAAAGGCTCAGATACTGTTATCCAAAGTATATCCTATTCACTGAGAAAATGCAATCCCTCGGGAGTAAATCCTTGCCCGGCAGGATAAGGCTTGCATTTTACTCGGCGGTCGGGTATAATAGCGCCATAAAGTATCCGTTGATTGCGCAAGCGATCATCAGTTGCCGTGTTTCAAAGCGCCTGAAGGCAGATCAGCCTTTGGGCGCTTTTTTATATATAATACGGGCCTTCGGGCCACAGGATGGGACGCTGAAAGGCGTCCCTTTTTTTCGTTTCCGGGGAGGTGAGTGATTTGGAAACCGAAAGACCGAACGAGCACGTTCCGGCGTGCCAGAAACTGACCATCCACATCGTGGTTGAAGACGGCCGCGTTCAGGCTGTGTATGCAAACTGCCCTTTGGCGCAGGTTGATGCGGAGGTCCTGGATCTGGACGATGCCAAGGTATCGGACGATGCAGAATTGGAGTCCGTACGCCGGAGCATTGCTGAAGCGGCGGGCCGATGCACGAAGATCTATTGACTGGAGGCATAAGAATGCAGAACTTAGAGCGAATGAGGGAACTCATTCAAACGATCAACGAGGCAGACGAGGCCTACTACAAGTACGATGCCCCGATCATGGCGGATCTGGACTATGACCGGCTGTATGACGAGCTGGTGGCCCTGGAGCGGGAAACCGGGACCATCCTGTCCTCGTCGCCCACCCAGCGGGTATCCGGCGAGGTGCTGGAGAGCCTCACCGCCGTGCGCCACACCCGGCCGATGCTGTCCGCTGATAAGTGCAAAAGCGTTGCGGATATCCACAAATACCTGGGCGGCCATGAGGCAGTCCTGAGCTGGAAGCTGGACGGCCTCACCCTTGTGCTGCGCTATGAGAACGGGAAACTGGCGCAGGCGATTACCCGGGGCGATGGCCTGCAGGGCGAGGATGTCACCCACACGGTGCGCATTATGAAAAATGTCCCGCTTGTCATTCCCTGTAAGGAGCCGCTTGAGGTCCGGGGGGAAGGGGTCATCAGCTGGAAGGAGTTTCACGCCCTCAACGGGACTCTGGACGAGCCGTATGCACATCCGCGGAACCTCGCCGCAGGCAGCGTCCGAAAGCTGAACGCGGAGGAGGTCCGGGAGCGCGGGCTTTCCTTCATGGCCTTTGACCTGATCAGCGACAACCTGGGCGGCAGCACCAAGTGGGAAACCCTGCGCTTCCTGGCACAAATGGGGTTCACTACAGTGGGTTATTCCATCCTGGCCGGCGGCGCCTCGGAGGAGGCTGTCCGTCAGGCGATGGACTTCTATCAGCCCAAGGAGTATGCCTATCCGACGGACGGGCTGATCTTCGAGTTCAACGACCTCGCCTATGGCCGCTCCCTGGGTGCCACCGGGCACCATGAAAACCGGATGATCGCCTACAAGTGGCCGGACACCAGGTACGAAACCAAGTTCCGCCGCCTGGAGGTCGCCACGACCCGCACGGGGATGATCAGCCTGACCGCCGTTTTTGATGATGTGGTCATCGACGGCACCACGGTCAATCACGCCTACCTCCACAACCTGGACAACTTCACACGGCTGGTTCTGGGACCGGGGGACACCATCAGCGTGTATAAAGCTAACATGATCATTCCGCAAATCGCCGAAAACAAGACGAAAAGCGGAGGGTGTCCCTTGCCCGATGCCTGCCCCTGCTGCGGCAGCACGCTTGTGGTTCGCCAGAGCAGTGGCGGGACCCGCCAGCTGTACTGTGACAATGAGGCGTGCCCCGCCCGGCTGGTGCGGAAGTTTGTCCATTTCTGCAGCAAAACCCGCATGGAGATCAAGGGGCTGGATGAGCAGACGCTGACAACCTTTGTGCAGCATGGCTGGGTCAAAAACTACGGTGACCTGTATGAGCTGGAGCGGCACAAGGAGGAGATCCTCAAAACGCCGGGCTTCGGCGAGAAATCGTTTGTCCGGCTCCAGAAGGCGGTGGACGAGCGGCGCACCTGCACGCTCAATCAGTTCATTGCCGCTCTGGGTATCCCGGAGGTGGGACGCCACGCCGGCCGGATCTTGAACCGGAAGTTTGGCGGCTCCTGGGATGCTTTCGAGCGGGCCATCCTGGATCAGTTTGACTTCACGCAGTTGGAGGATTTCGGCCAGGTGATGAACGACAACATCTATTGCTGGTACAGCGACGAGGAGGAGGCCAAGCTCTGGCGGCCTGCCCTCAACCATATCACATTTCTGAAGGAGGAAACTACTATGCCTGAAGCGCAGAACAACCCCTTTGCCGGTAAGACCGTTGTAGCGACCGGCAAGCTGGATAACTACACCCGCGACGGGATCCAGATGAAGCTGCTAAGCCTGGGGGCCCGGCCCGCCAGCTCTGTCAGCAAAAAGACGGACTATCTGATCATTGGTGAAAACGCTGGCAGCAAACTGACTAAGGCGCAGACCCTGGGCGTCACGACGCTCACGGAGCAGCAGTTCCTGCAGATGTTGGCTGACGCCGGGATCGAGGCATAACCCATCTGGGACCGAAAGGAACACAACAACGCGGGGGCATCCAACTATCGGATGCCCCCGTATTCTTTGAAAGGAAATCATCAATATGGATATCAGAGAACGAATTGCAAATGCCAAGTCGCCGGAAGGGGACTTCATGCCGCAGTTTGAAAAGGCTGAGGAGTACCTTCTGAACCTGTGCCGAAAGTTCCGGGATATGACTATGGACCAACGGCCCGATACGGACGGTGTCGAAACCGCTGCCAAAGACCTGGAGCCGGTGAATGTGTGATTGGGATGGAAAACGACAACAAGCCGGTATCGCAGGACAACTGGGGTCAAATCATCCGTAAGGATGCCAAGGGGTGCTTTGTGGAGGTCAGAAACGACACCTTCCACCTTGACAAAGTACACCTGCAGTTTGTGTCCTATGACACCACAAAGCCAAAAGGCAGCCGTTATGTAAACAACATCAGCATATACATTGATGTGCCGGAGTTCCTGGCCCTGGCCCAGGAGGCCGCCTCCGGCACGCTCCACATGCGGATGCAGCAGTATAAGCAATCCGGAAACAAAGACCCTCTTTATGAGCATCTGGGCGGCACCTCAGCCAAGTATCTGACGAAATATGGACGTCCCCGTCCGGATGGAAAGAGCCTTTCCCGGGTCGTGCGGCTGACCGTTGCGGCAAAGTCGGATTATTTCCTCACCGCCGACAGCGGGCCGGGAGAGGAGAACAAGACCGGGCTCATTGTCCCGCGGTTCGGGACAAAGCCTGAACAGCATGTTTCAGTGATCCTCAGTTGGCGGCAGCTCAATGAACTGCTGCTGACGACGGTCGAGCACTACCGAGCGTGGCTCGCCGCAAAGTACGCTTCAGAATGGGCTACGGTCCATGCCCAGCGTGCCAGCGGCAGGGACAGGGTGCGTGGGGAACAGGGGAGAGCGCCGAATTCAGCGGCGCCGGCCCCGGAACCGAAACCTCCGGCTCCCGCTGCACCTGCACAGAAAGCGCCTGCTCAGCAGGCTGGATTTGCAAGTGCCTTTGGCAGTGTTTATGGCAGTGGAAATGGCAAGTCCGGCGCGGGTGACAGGAAGATGTTTTGATGGTATAATCCTATTATCTACTCCTGTCTCTAAGGTTGAACAGCGATTGAGCTGGAAATTCAGACAAGGAGTGGAACCTATGAAGTATTGTCCCTATTGCGGCGCTTCCCTTGTGGGAGGCGCCGCCTCTTTTTGCGCGGAGTGCGGCAAAAAGATCCCCGCCCAGACAGATGTACCCCAATCGAAACCGAAGCCTAAGGGTAAGACGAGTGTGAGGGAGCGCCCGGCGCCTAAGCAAAAGCGCCGAAGCCCTCCAACCGGCCCGGCGCATCCGGCGAAACGGAAAAGGAATCCTATGGATATCAATTACGATGGCTATTATGACGATGTAAAGCCAGTGGATGCAGGGGAACAGGAGGAGGGAGTGGATCCTGAAATGGTCAAGAAGGTCGCCATTCTCCTGGCTGGCGTTTTTGCTGTGATTCTGGCGTCCGTGGCGCTCATGATGCTGTTGTAATCGGGCCGCCCCGTCCGTGTAATAGAGTAAAAGATGATAAGGATGGGGTGAATTGCATGATGTACTTATCGAAAGGTCTATCCGTCCCGGAAAAGGACGGCACCGTCAGGGTTTCCCACTGCGGCAGGATCTTCGCCCTTGGACCGGAGATGGCTGCTTTGTGGGAATCTGCCAGACTGGCGCCACAGCCGGTCCCGCCGCAGAAGGCCCGGTTCGTTGAGCGCCTGGAGCAGTCCGGCCTTGCCGTCACCACACAGGAGGAGGGCGGCCTGGCGCTCTACCGCCTGCTTTCCGGGAGCATTATCTGTCCGCAGGCCGAGTCGGAGGGGCAGTTTTCAGAAGCGGGTGGCGACGGCCGTATCTGGAGGTGGATCCAATATGCCGGCCTGCGCCTCACAGCCAGCGAGCTGATCCGACTGGAGGAGCAGGGGACAGATCCGACGCCAAATTTGCTCGGGGAAGAGGGGCGGCAGCTACTGACGGAAAAGCTCTACTCAGCCCGGACGATCCGGGAAGGCGCTTTGGAGCATGAGATGGAGCACTCTCCGGCGCGGGATGGTCTGGTTGCGGCGCTCCTTCGCCTCTTGCATGCGGGATGTCTATTTTTGGTATAGGAGGGGATCGAACAATGAAACAGGACTGGAAATCGCTGCCCCCCGCGCTTCAGCGCCAGTTGATCATACAGATGGGGCTGGCGGTGTGCTGCCTCGTGTTGGCGATTGGTGCTTTGGCTTTCATCTCTTTCTCGGTATCTGTCCCGTTCCTTTTGGGCACCGCGCTGCTGACCATCTGTGCCGCGCGCCTGTACCGCACCGGGATGCGGGGACAGTATCTCATTCTCCGCGGGGTTATCCTGAAGGTAGAGAGGACTGTCCTCCGCCAACGGCCAAAATCCATACTGTTGGAGGCAAACGGGAAGGCGCTGCTGGTCATGCTCCGCAACAGGCACGCCGCCGTCCGGGAGGGCGACACGGTGACGCTGTATATCGCGGATACCGCTCCACTCTATGAATGGCAGGGGATCCACCGACTGCATGCCTACCTGGCGATGGTGCCGGGCAAACGGGACGGGGTTTAATGAGGAGAAATGGTTTACCATCTTTTTAATTACTGCATCCAGGGTATTTGGTATCGGGACAGTTTTTCCCTTTCTGATGATGATTTTGAGCGCATTATGAATGCCTTGGAAGGGAAAGTGCCAGCCAATGTGAAAATCTATCACTATGGAGTGCCAGGGCGGAAACGCTATGACTTGACCAATCCTGTCATACTCAACAGGCCGGTGCTTTCTCTTGATCCCTTTGCTATGGCGCAAGCGCGCATCCAACAGCCGGCATCCATATATGATAAGCAGCGCCGTGAGGTGTTCCCGGCCATCCGCAGGCTTGGGCGGTATGTAATCTATCAAGGAGCCAATGACTGGCCAAAGCTTTCCTATTTGGATGGGAACCGCTTGAGCATGATGGTCCCGATGGAAGTTGCTCCTGTGTCCTTAAAAGAGGTGCTGGATTTTGTCAGGCGTAATCACCGCCACTGTGCGGCGCCTCAGGGACACAAATTTTCTGTTGGGCTGACGGCTGACGGCGCCTTGATCGGTGTGGTCATTGCCAGTACACCGAAAGCCAGAGCATTGAATGACGGGCGCACTTTAGAACTCAACAGGATATGCTGTGATCCGGTCTATCGGAATGCAGTCAACATGGTCAGCGGCGCGGCGATCCGCGCGGCCAGGGCTATGGGGTACCGGCGGATCGTGACTTACACGCTGCCACAGGAGTCCGGGAGCAGTATGCTTGCGGTTGGCTTCCGGCAGGACGGGATGACAGCGCCTCGGCCAAATGGCTGGAATTGCAGGAGCCGCCCTCGCAAGGTGTCGGAAAAATATCCGGGTGGTGAGAAGATCCGTTGGATTTTGAATTTGGAATAGGGGACGATGGTTAAATATTGACCTTTGCATTTCTCCATGCTATAATCAAGTCAATAGTAACCGTGTTTTCTGACTGAAAACAAAGTTCCCATGTACCACAGTGTCAAATGGCGCTATCGCGCCGTTTGGCACTTTTTTTGTTTTCCGCCCGCGCCAATGCGGGTTGAAATAAAATCATTTGTATGCAGGGTGAGGCCTGCGGAAAGGAGCAAAAAAGCCATGATGAAGATCTTTATCTCAGATGCCGTTGTGTCCAGAGGGTACGACGGCGCGCCGGCGATCCGCCTTTTCAACAGCGAGAACGGCGGCGAGTTCGCGGTTTTCCAGGTCGGCATTCGCAAATATGACAGCCGGGCGGAGAACAACCACCGCTGGGTCAACCTGAAGGTCAAGGCCTTCGGCGACCTCTGCGAGCGCATCAAGAAAATGTCGCTCAAGGAGGGTTCGTTCATTTCCCTGTGCGGCGACTACGACGAGGAGCGTTGGACGGACAAGGATACCGGCGAGGGGCGTTCTGCGCCGGTCATCGTGCTTGATGACATCAAGTTCTCCCACACCGGCGGACAGAAGAAGGAACAGAACGGCAACGGCCAGGATACGGGAGGCCAGGGACAGCAGGGCTACTCCCAGGCGCCCGGAGCTTCCCAGGCCGCACCTGCGGCTCCGGCGCAGTCCGGCCAGACCATGCAGGCACCCACGGAAATGCCCCAGAACTTCACGGGGTATGAAAGCTTCAGCGGGGGACAGAACCCCTTCTTCCCGGGCTGAGGAACTGGAAACAACAATGACCACAGGCGTAAAAGAGCGCACATGAAGTAGGATCCGTCCACTCCATGTGCGCTCTTTTTTGCGTTTCTGGGGAGGTGATGGATTTGAAAAACAAATCTTTTGTGAAAACAAGCGTTAAACATCGGGCGAAAAAGCTGGATGTTGTCCTGCGCCGACTGACCGGCGACACGTTGACAAAAGACCAGCGACTGTGCCTGCAACACGCCCTGGACTGTCGGAGGCAGTATCGGCTGCTGCTGTGTAGAACCGGCTGCGATTTCAAGAAGGCCGTGTCGCCGGGACAGGCGAACAAGGACTGCGGCAAGCGCGTCAGGATGCTGCTTGGTAAGAATTGCGGCATGATGGCGGCGCTCGTCAGCAGCAAGACGCAGGGAAGGGGGGATAACACCGTCTATCTCTACCTGCCAGAATCGAAGGAGGCAATGGGTGATGAAATGCAAGAGGAAGATGCAAAAGAGGCGTGATGTCCTGACCGTCATCGGCATGATAATCCTGCTGGCCTTCATTCTCAGAATGTGGCCGATCCTGCTGCTGATGCTGATCGGTGTGTTTTTCTACGCACTATGGATGCTGTTCCAAATGGACGCGGCGCCTCAGCAGCCGGTTCAGGCTCCGCTTTTGGCGCTGCCTCCGCCTGCGTCGGAGGAGTCGGTGCTGAACACGGCTTTCTCAGTGCTCCAGCGCAGGATCACCGAGCAGGTGCTGCTGCGGTATCCCAATGCCAGATGGGTGTGGGGTGTTGCAGATGCCCGGGAGCGGTTCGTCCACGGCGAAGAGCTGAGCATCCTGCTCAACCGCGCCGGCGGATACCGGAGAGCGGTGGTGCAGGTGAACAACCTCCAGTTCTGCGGGCTTCAGTATCCAACGGCCGAACAGCCGCAACAGCCGGCGTCAGAGCCGGAAACTGAGCCGTCGGAAGAGCCGGAACAAGAGCCGGAGACAGTGGACTATGGCCTTCTGGCGTTTGAGTGGGTGGAGGCAAATCTCCAGGCGCTCAACGCCCAGTGCAATGAGGTGATTGGCAGCGGCAAGGACAGCTTCCGGATCCCCGCCAGCCAGCTCCCCCATGGGGACAGCTGGCCGCCCATCTGCAAAGAACTGCTGAGGAACGGCTTTTTCGCCGCGGAACCGCTGGCGGACGGCATCCAGGTGCAGATCAAAGTCAAATAGGGAGTGTGAACAAAAATGAGCTCGAAACTGTTTGCTTTCAGCCGGCCTTTGCCTGCGCCTTTTGACAAGGCGAAGAAAAAGGTGAAGGTATCGTCCAAGTACGGCGACGGCACGGAGGCAACGCTGTGCAGCACGGTGGTCAAGGCTGTCCAGGCGTATTTCAAATGCAAGGACGGCTCCGCACCGGGTGCGGTCGGACTCTGCGGCACAAAGGGTGTCGCGGAATATAAGTCCGCCTCCGGCCCGGAAGTGTACCACCTGGCAATCTACGATCCTGCCGGCGGCGCCATGCTGGCCAGTATCTACAACAAGGACACGGAGATGCTCGAAACCTATGCCGTCCGCAACAATGGGCAGGACGGTACGGCGATCATGATGTCGATGCTCCCCGCCCTGATGGCGGACGATGAGTTTCGGGAGAACCTGGATGCTCTGGAGGTCCAGTATCAGGGCGGCTACCCGGACATGGGTGAGGCGACGGAGCGCATGGCCATCCTCTGTGACAATGCTTACCGGCGCATCAATGACAGTTCCTGCGCGGCGTATCTGCCGACCAGTATTGACGGCACCGGCAATGTGATGCGGGTGTCCACCACCCATATCGACTCCGGCAACTTCCGGCCGGACACCGTGGTTGCCGGGATGTTTACCATCCTGGCCAACAGCACCGTGCCGGAGAAACTGGAGATCAAGCCCGCCACGCCTCACAGCGATTTTGTGGGGAAGTATGTGCTGGATACGACGCGGGTACTCACGCCCTTCGAGCAGAGCCTGGTGCCGGTCCTGGCGCCCTGGTATGTGCTGCCCGAAGAGGTGGTCACCATCTGCAAGCACGCCAAGCAGTCCACCGGCAAGGCGCTGCCCATGCGCAATTTCCTTTTGCGGGGCCCCGCCGGCACGGGAAAGACCGAGGGTGCCCGCGCCATCGCTGCGGGCCTGAATCTGCCGTATATGAAGTACACCTGCTCTGCCGGGACGGAGATCTACGACCTGATCGGCCAGGTGTTCCCCGACACGGATGGGCCATCCACCGGCGACGCCGAATTGGACCAGCAGCGGGCGCAGCTCAAGGAGATGGGCGGCATCACCTATGAGAATGTCAAAAAACTCATGGGCCTGCCTGACCTGGATGACATGGACTACGATCCCGCCGGCACCTATCAGAAGCTCACCGGCGTGGAGAAAGCCGATGCCACGTCCCAGGACTGCATGGGCCTGGTCATGGAAATGGTCACCGACAAGCTGCAGCAGCTTTGCAAGGTGAAGCCCGAGTTCGCCGATGGACGGCAGACCTATAGTTACATCGAGACTGATTTCATCCGCGCGCTCAAGCACGGCTATCTGGTAGAACTACAGGAGCCCACGACCATTATCCAGCCCGGTGTGCTGGTGGGTCTGAACTCTCTGCTGGAGCAGGGGGGATCTATCACCCTGCCTACCGGCGAGGTGATCCACCGCCATCCGGACGCAGTGGTCGTGGTGACTACCAACGTCAGCTATGAGGGGTGCCGGGGCGTCAACCAGTCGGTTTTGGACCGGATGAATCTTACCCAGGACATTGAACTGCCCGCCCCGGAGATCATGGCGCAGCGCGCCATGAGCATCACCGGCTGTGAGGACGATGTTCTGGTGGGGCGTATGGTCCAGGTCGTGACAGACATGGCGGACTATTGCCGCAAGAACGGGATCTCGGACGGTAACTGCGGCATGCGAAGCCTCATCGACTGGATCATGAGTACGGAGATCACGGGAGATCCCTACAGCTCCGCGCTCTACACCATCGTGAGCAAGGCCACTTCCGACGAGGAGGATCGGGATGCTTTGAAAGCGACTGTGCTGGAGCCTATATTCGCGCCCAAGCGCAAGAAAGCGGTCTGAACAAAAATCTATGATTTAGAAGGGAGGACAGTTACTCTTGGCAAGAGTGAGTCATAAAAAGATCAAGCAGCTGATTGCGCAGAAACAGTCCAAAATCACAGACCGCCAGTTTTTCACCTCCCGCATCCTGGCAGCCCATTTTGCCGATATCGCCGCCGCCCAGACGCGGCGGTATGGCTGCCGGCGGCGGGTGAAGCTGGACATCATGTGGGAGCCCAAGTTGCCGAGATTGGCCTGCACGGACAATCTCTTGATCCACATCAACGCCGGCAACCATCTTGTGACTAAGCAAAAGGGGCGGCAGACGCGGTATGAGATGGTCAGCGGCCTGTTTTCTCATGAGCTGGGACATGTGCTCTACACGGACTTCCTGCTCTACCAGTCCTATCACGCCTTCCTGGAATCGGGAAAGTGGTTCCCGGAACCGCCGCCCCTTCGGAATATCACCGAGCGGGACGCGGAGGCGGATTTCCTGGCCTTCCAGGCTTCCGACCCGAAAAACAGGGAGCTCGTTGCCCGCGTGTCCCACGATATCCTGAACATCCTGGAGGATGGCTACATTGAAAACAGGATGCTGCTGGACTATCCCGGTATTCTGGGCAGCAGCCTACAGAAACTGCGCCAGGTGCGATTTGAGGATTATTCCACCATGGAGGATATGATTGACCAAGAGGCCGACGGCGGCCACATTTGGCTGAGCATTCGCAGCGGGCTCCTCTCCTATATGCTTTGGGGCGAACTCAAGTACGGCGGGACGCCGCTCTCGGACGAGCGGATCCAGATGGTCTTTTCCCTCCTGGGAGATTTGGATAAGGCTCTGGTCAGCAGGGATGCCCGGGACCGGTGCAGGACGGCAAATATGATCCTGATCCGCTGCTGGTCCCATATCAAGGATTTGCTGGAGAACATCAAGGAGCAGGCGGACAATGCCGCTTCGGAAGGCGGCGGTTCCGGGTCCGGTGACCCGAACGATCTGCTGAGCACCCTACTCTCCGCCCTTGCCGGCGGCAGCGAGGAGGGCACCGGCGAAACGTCTCCTGTGGGCGGCAGTCCCGCGCCATCGGAAGCCACATCGGCTACCGGCTCCCAGCGTGCTGCAACTGCGGCTTTGGCTGCGGGCAGCGCGGACGGCGAGAGTGAGGAGCAGGACCCGGAAAAGGCCGAAGCAAAGCCCTCTGGCGGGGAGGACGGTGAAGAATCTGGTGAAGAAGGCACCGAAGGCCCTTCAGCGGACGCTTCCGACCCTGAATCCAGCCAGAATGGCGACGGTGGCTTGGAAATGATGCCGGGTGCCCCTGGTTCACCCCAGCAGCATCAGAAGGTGTCGGACCAGGAGGGTGGCCGTATTCCGCTGCATGATACCAGTGAGGTTTCCGCACCGGAGGGCGGCAGCACGGAACATGACGACAGCTACGAAGGTGCTGGCTACACCGGGGCCGCCGCCGACGTTGAACGGCTGCTGAACCGGATCGCAGAGAACAGCGTGACCACGGAGTTGGAGCGCCAGCGGACAGAGGAGCTGACAGAACTGGCCCAGAGCATCTCTTATGGGGACATCCATGACGGCGTCAGCAAGACGGTTCATCGGATTGCTTCCGTCAGTGAGGAACTGAAGGAGGAGTACCAGTCCATCGCCGGCGATCTTCTCCACATCTCCAAGCAGCTGCAAAAGTCAGTTCTCCAGCAGATGCAGGACAGCCGTCGGGGCGGCAAGCAGACGAGCCTGCTGATGGGCAGACGTTTGGACGCCCACGCGCTGTTTCGGACGGACTCCCGGGTGTTCTACAAAAATGCGCTGCCCAATGAGATGCCCGCGCTCTGTGTGGGACTCCTGTTGGACGAGTCGGGAAGTATGTCCTGGAACGACCGGGCTACCTACGCAAGGGCGACGGCAATCATCCTCTATGATTTCTGTCAGGCGCTCGGGATCCCTATTACCGTGTATGGCCACTCCACGTCCAGAGGCGTCGATCTCTATTCCTACGCTGAGTTTGACGCCATTGACCGGGATGACCGTTATCGGATGATGGACATTTCGGCCCGGGGCAGTAACCGGGACGGCGCCGCGCTCCGCTTTGTGGCGGAGCGGCTGGTACACCGGCCGGAAGACATCAAGCTGCTGATGCTGGTGTCCGACGGACAGCCTGCAGACACCGGCTACGGCGGCACCGCGGCGGAGGAGGACCTGCGCGGGATCAAGCATGAGTACCAGCGCAAGGGGGTCCTGTTTATCGCTGCGGCCATCGGCTCCGATAAGGAGAACATTGAGCGCATTTATGGTGACGCCTTTCTGGACATCACCGATCTTACAAAATTGCCGGTCAAACTGGCCGGCATCATCAAGCGTTTTATTCGCTACTAATTGACAGCAGGGGAGGGCCGCACAAGCGGCTTTCCCCTGTCCGTTTACGGAAGGAGTATCTGATCATGGTAAAAAATGCGATGGATAGTTCTCTTGGCGTTTCCCTGACCGTGTCTGCTGTCTGCTGCCCCGTGGAGGCGGGTGAGGAGCCCGCAGGTATCGCGCGGTATGTGCAGGCGGTGCTGGAGCCGGTGTTTCATCCGGCTGGAATTGCGGTCGAAGTGGCGCCGCTGGCGTATCAGCCGTGCGGAAAGGTACCGGTCATCATTACGCTGAACGGGCAGGACCCACGGCTGTTGTGGTACTACAAGGGGATGCCCGCTGAGGCGCTGTCGGAGGAGCTGTTTTGGCTCCTGTTCGACCTTCCCCTGGTCGCTGACCGTGTGCCAGCCTGAGCGCATAAGCCTGGCAAACAAATCCTCCGCCAAACAGATTTTCAAAAAAATGAAGAACGGGCCGGCCGCATCATGCCGCCCGTCAAGGAAAGGAGATCCCACATGGATACTATGACAAGAAACCATATCTTCATGGAAAATATTGATCTGATCAACCGCACGCTGCGCCGCCACCGGCTTTTGCTGTATGCCCTGCATCTGGAACTGGACGACGTCTACCAGGAACTGGCCATTGCCGCGCTCCAGGCCATCGACACCTACGATGACCGGCGCTGCGATTCGATTACCGTTCACATCTGGGCGAAACTTCAGTATGCAGTCCTGACCATCAAGCGGCGCAACAAGCCCCACGGCATTATGGCCTGTGAGGGCTTTGCGCCTGGCGTCCTGTCCCTGGGACTGTCTGAGGACTATGGGTATCCCGCTGTTGCCGAAACGGGCAGCGACGACGACCTGATCCGGGAGAGGCGTCTGCGGCAGGCCTTGGCCAGACTGGAGCCTCAGGAGCGCCGTGCGGTGCTCGATTATCTGGATGGGATGAAACCCGCACGGAGATCTGAGAAGAACAGTTTTGACGCCGCGCTGGAAAAACTGCGCGACTTCTATCTCAGCACATACAGAACGGCCCGGTTTGGGCTGTGAAAATGGGGGAATATCCACATGAGCTACACAGCTATCGGCTCCGGCTCCATTACTCTGAATGCCATGTCCGCCGAGGAACAGAAAAATCTCCAGGAAGCACTGATGAACCGGTATGACAGACTCCGTACGGCTGACTTGGCACAGTGCGGAGATGATATGGCTTACCAAATTGAGAGGGAGTATCAGGAACTCACTCAGGCGATGTTAAAGTACAACGACCCCTTCTGGTGGCTTACGGTTGTTTTCAAAGAGGCGGGGTTCACTGAGGTGGAGCGAAATCCGAATGATGTGGCCTTGTCTATTGAGCTGTCATATTACAACAACTACTATGAGGACATGATCCTGGAACTGCTGAATACGCTGGTTCCCTTTACAGCAAAAGGCTTTATTTCCTACCGCGGTGAAGAAGGTGATTTATGGTGCCATGTTTTTGCCGGCGGGGAATGGACTGAGCGGAGCGGCCGCATCTGCTATGATGAACCGAGGCCTCAGTTCGAGGAGAGCAAGCAGAATCTGGAGCGCTTGATCGAGGAGATCCGCCGGCAGGTGATCTATGATGACCGCCCGTATGAGGATAGGGCGCGCGACCTTCTCAAAGCCTTTGAAGCGCATGACCCGGACAGCGTTCTGCTCGCCTTGAGCGGCCGGCGGCTCCATGAGCATGGAGTCGCTGCCGGTATTTGGCAGGACGGCGGAGAAAGTGCGCATCCTGATGAGCGCGAGTAAATCACGCATCAAGAAATGCGGCCTGGGCTGTTTCTCAGCCCGGGCCGCGTCTGTAATGATGAATTCCGCATCAAAAACTATTTTAGAATGGAGGGTGCTCGTATGGCGAGCGAAAATGTGTCGAAAACTGTGTCGCTGAAGGACTACATCATCGACATGCAAAGTGCAGCCGTGAAAGGTTCTGCCCAGTATGAGGTCGTGCTGGAGAACAACACGGACTTTATCATTAAGCGGCGGACGGCAACCACGGACCGGGAGCTGGTGATCCTGGTGAGCAAGGGCCTCTATTACATCAAGGACTGCAAGACCGGGCACATCGAAGAACTGAAGGAGCAGAGTCTGAACACGTTCCTCCGTGAACTGAAGGACGGGATGGTCGCCCTGCATAAGGTACACTGGCTGAGCAATCTCTACCGTGAGTCCGTCGGCCTGATTATGCAGATCATCACCGACGAACCCCTGACGGACATGTGCCGGCATAACGTCCTGGTCAATACCTTTGATCCCACCTGGTACACTCGGTACTGGAAGCAGAACAGCAAGCTCTTTATCAGACTTTACAATATGTTTCCCAGTATGGCGGATCGAAAGAAATACCAGGCGAGCATTCCGGTCATCTTTTGGATCGAGGAGCAGTACGGAGCCAATGAGGCCATGTTCTTTGCCGAAAAGCTCGTTCAGTCCGGGATTATGGAGCTGGATTTCAACCAAAATGGCTATTCCTACTATGGACACCAGATTTCGCACGACCCGGGCTGGTTTCTCAAGGTCATGGCATCGCCCCACCGCGTCAATCTGCGACGGTTCATCGACTACATTCTGTTTGACCTGTATGCCCAGGGATATGCCAGCGTGACCAAAAGTTTCTTCGTAGAATACCTGGATTACCTGGAGATGCAGCAGAAATTCTACGGAAAGGTCAAAGAGAAGTATCCCACGCATTTCAAGACTGAGCATGACATTATGGCGCTCAAGGTCAATCAGGCCAGGCTGCTTGCCAAGTGCGAGGACTTTGAGCAGCAGAATGAGTCTATCAAGGACCTGGCCTACTCCGGAAGCGGGTACTGCATTGTGGTCCCCACTAAGCCGGAGGAACTGGCGGAGGAGGGGATCAACCTGAGTCACTGTGTCGGCCAGTATATTGACCGTGTGGCAGGAGGGGATTGTCATATCCTGTTCCTGCGGCGCCGGGGCGCTCCGGATCGGTCGTTGGTAACGCTGCAGCTGAGCGGAAAACAGATCTGCCAGGCGCAGGGATTCAACCGGCGGCCGATCACGGACCAGGAACGCAGGTTCCTGGTGCAGTGGGGCAGGGAGAAGGATATTCAGATTGCGGTGTAGGGAACTACACGCAGGCCGGCATAAGTGCGCTTGTGGCCGGCCTGCCTGCGGCAATTTGACCTCCTACACCAACATAGACAACTACTACAAGTAACAGCCACGGTTGGGTGGCAAAATGGATTACGAAAGGAGAACATTCGACATGAAAGCTATCAGCATTGGAAAGCGGTATGAGATCCACGAGGACTCTCTCAAGGCCTATGACAAGCTCCCGGTTAATACTTACACCGTCCGTTTTGACAAGATGAGCGGCTTCTACCTGGAGGCACGCTCCAGGCTTGCCGTTACGGAAAAGGTCTATGGGATTCACCCGGAAAAGGCTGACAAGGTTCTCAAGGCATTCACGATGTTTGAGCGGAATCTGGGCGTCATCCTCAGCGGCTCCAAAGGGATCGGGAAGTCCCTGTTTGCCCGGCTTTTGTCCGCTAAGGCGCAGGATGCCGGCTATCCCGTCATCATCATTGACCAGTACATCCCCGGCATTGCTGCCTACATCGAGTCGATTGAGCAGGAAGTGGTCTTTCTGTTCGATGAATTTGACAAGACCTTCGGCAGCGTCTGCCCTGGCGCCAATGAGGCGGATCCACAGTCAGCGTTGCTGAGCATGTTCGATGGGACCGCTCAAGGGAAAAAGCTTTTCATCATCACCTGCAACAGCCTGTATAAGCTCAACGACTACCTTGTGAATCGTCCGGGACGGTTCCACTACCACTTCCGGTTTGACTATCCTTCCCCGGAGGAGATCCAGGCGTATCTCACCGATAAGCTCAGACCAGCCTATATCGGTGAGATTAGAAAGGTTATCCTGTTTTCCAAAAAGGTGGCGCTGAACTATGACTGCCTGAGGGCGATTGCGTTTGAGTTGAACCTGGGACTCCCCTTCGAGAAAGCGATTCAGGATCTCAACATCATCAATCTCCACGAGGAGTGCTACAACGTCACACTGCACTTCCATGGCGGCAGAACGATGACAGCCAAGCGCTGCCAGTTGGATCTGTTCGGCGATGACAGGTCTGAGCGTGTCTGCCTGCAAGATGAGCATGGCCGCGACCAGTTAATCGTCGAGTTTGATCCGCGGATGTGCGTCTATGATTATGAACGCCATGCAACCATCGTGCCCGCGGAGGCGCTATCCCTGGACTACATTGAATATTACGAGGAGGAAACGGTGGCGGAGATTAAGAAACTGGTGCCGGACTATCTTTCGTTGACCAGAGCCGCAGAGCGGAACCTTCATTATCTGACGGCGTAAAGCCGTACTGCAAGAGAGGGGTTGGATTCGATCCGCCCCTCTCTTTATCAAAACCGACATATTGCTTAGGAGGCTCCATATGAAATGCAATGAACGAAATTGCTTGTGGTGCGCCTGGCGCGCCGCAACCGGGCCGGAAAACGATCCCACTCTCTGTTGCGGACATCCATCAAGTCAGGTGCGGCATCGTTTTGGAGGTTGCAATACAGCTGAAAACTGCAAAGCGTATCTGCGGGATGACCCAGGCCTAAAAATCAAGGTCAAGCGCGATACCAGAGAAATGCTGATGAAGGGTATCCATCAAATGGTTGTGGATAATGGGCAGTTTCAATCCGCAGAGGCAATTCTGGACTACTTTAGCCCTGATACCTACGATAGCCCCAAAGAGATCTCCTGCGATGACTTTGATGTGGTAACTGAGGTTCAGTTTGGCGGTAGTGAGGGAATTTATCTTGATTGCTACGCAGAAGGCAGGATTCAGCCGGAGTGCGAGAAGAAACGCTGGCACCTTGGCACTTATAAGACCCTGGAGACATCTCTGAGCGCCATGCAGACACTGGGCGCCCTGGGCGGCGCCCTGACGTATTCCGCTTCGGAATACCTCTGGGAAAACGGCGAGCGGTTTCTCTCAAACCGTGATCTGCGGATCAGGGCACTTCAAAAGCGACAGAAGAAAGAGGAGGCTGAAAAATCTTGAGTTACACGACTTGGCACAATTACGGGTACGGAATCTGCGTGGATGACATCAAGACGCGGGATGTTACGCGCCTGGAGTCCATGCTGAAATTGGCGCCCAACCTGGACCGGGAGATACACAGGTGGCTGGAGGAATGCTCCATCAGCGAGCCAGTTTGGGATGACTATATGGAGTTCGACCAGGACTTTATGCTTGGCCTGGCAACCATTCTGCAGAAAGTGATTGAAGAGGCGGAGGGCCTGTGCCTGACTGCCTGTGACGATTGCGACAGCAGGACCTACCTGATTTACCAGCCGCGGTACCCCTGGGCGCTGACGCAGGCGGATCGGGATCTGACAGAAGAACATCTCGCTGCCATGTTCGGGCGATATGTCGGGATGCTTACGGACGAGGTGGTGGATGTTGACTACCAGGAAGTGGAGAACGGCGGCTGACGGCCCTTTCTGTGGTTAAATCTAAAATCAGCAGGCATGGTAAACTGCCCTTGAAACGGTACGAGGATGTTGCGGATCATGCGAAAGCTGTGTATAATAATATCATTCGGCGGGAAGGGGGGTCAGCAGGCATGGCGGCGACGGAATATGTCCTGATGAATCAGGATATCCCGGTATTGGATTTCACCTGCCGCAGGAATGAGTTTGACGAGCCGGAGTTCTTTGAAGGCACCTGGCATGTGGACTACCGCCCCATCGGCTATCGCGGTCTGGCTGCATTCCTGGAGCATCGGAAGGCCCCCAAGCATCGGGAGCACATCCGTCAGCTTCTGGAGCAGTATGGCTGTGATGATCTGGAGGGTTTCCTGCAGGTGACCCGCGCCCTGTCCCTGAACGACACCTTCTGGGTGAAGCGGCAGGGGGAGGTTCTGCAGTGGCGGGATGTATCCCTCTACACCAATCCCTTCAGCGAAGTGATCAGCGAGGCCGCCTTTGACGGCACCGTCAGTGAGACGGATTTTTCCTCTACCTCCCCTGAGTTCGGGACAGACGGTTACTACGCCAAGTGCTGGATCCGGGAGGAGAGCGGGATAAAGCTCTATAAGAGCGGCAGCGCTTTTCTGGAGATCGAGCCTCTGTCCGAGTTCCTGGCGTCGCAGCTGGCGGAAGGCATCTGCCGGCAGGCGGTTTTGTATGATCTGGATTACTACCATGGGAAACTGATCTCCAAGTGCCCGTTGTTCACAAGTGAAACGGTAGGGCTGGCCAAGGCAAGCGCGGTGTTCCACGGCGCTGAGCATACGATCCCCGACCTCCTGCAATATTTTCGCGGGATCGGGAGCGAGGACGCTTTCCGGCGTATGTGCATACTGGACGCGATTATCCTAAATCCGGACCGGCATTATGGGAATTTCGGCGTCCTGTTCGACACCGCCACCATGGAAGTTCTTCAGATGGCGCCGGTATTTGACAACAACAAGAGCTTGCTGCCGGAGCTGGACAACGACCAGCTGGCAGCGCCCGACTGGTATATCGCCCGGTGCCGCCCGCGGATCGGCAGGGACTTCATCCTGACCGCCCGGGGACTGCGGACGGACGAGATCCGGGCAGACCTGGAGCGGATGCGGGATTTTACCTTCCGGCAGCACCCGAAGATCCAGGCGGAGCAGATGCGGCTGGACGCCCTGAGCGGTATCGTGCGGGAGCGGATCAGGCAGATCCTGGCGTAGACTGGAAGCAATTCACAATGGTTTTGGGGACCACAGGCACATGCCTGTGGTTCCCATTTTTGCGTTATGATGGGAGGAACTCAACAAATGATGAAGCAAAATAAGGCTTTGACCAGCGTCGTATCCTATCCGGAGCGGGGACAGGGCGGAAACAATCGCTACCGCGGCAACTGCTCCCCCAAACTGATCGAAGATCTGATCGCCCATTTCCGGCCGCATGAGGTCTGTGACTATATGTGCGGCAGCAATACTACCGCCGATGCCGCACGCACCATGGGGATCGTCAGCCATACCTACGATCTGCACAGCGGGTTTGACCTGCTGCACACCGACATTAAGGAGCGCCCTGAGTTCATTTTCTGGCATCCGCCATACTGGGATATCATCAAGTATTCGGATGTGATGTATCGGGCCAGTGAAGTACAACGGCGCTATGGCTACGATCCGCGCCAGTTTGATCTCTCCCGCATCGCCACCTGGGAGAGCTTTGTTCAGGCTATGAATTACTGCATGATGAAGCAGTTTTGCGCCTTGGAGCAGGGGGGACGGATGGCCGTCCTTGTAGGTGACATCAAGAAGAAAGGGAGACTTTTCAGCATGCTTTTTGAGCTGACGAAGCCCGGTGTGCTGGAGAATGTCATTATCAAAGCCCAGCATAATTGTATGTCCGACCAGCGAGTTTACAGCGGCAAGTTCATCCCCATTGTCCATGAGTATGTTCTGTTGGTGAGGAAAGACGCGCCGCTGGCGGTTCCTCTGCTGATGACATACCGGGTTCAGAGCGACATCCGGGATATGCCGGGCCCCACATGGAGGGACATTGTTGCCGGCGTGCTGGAAACCTGCCGGGGGTCTGCTTCCCTGGAGGAGATTTACCGGCAAGTGGAACCCCACAAACGGGCCCAGAGCCAACAGTGGTGGAAGGAGAAGGTGCGGCAGACCCTGCAAATCAATCCCGAGACTTTTGAGCACATGGGGCGGGGAGTGTGGCGGCTGATCTAATGTTCAATACTATTGAGGAGATAAGAAATTATGGACTTTTATGAGTTAAAAAACAAGTACTTTTCCCTGGTCCGGAAGAAAATGATTAACGACTATAAGATGGGGAACATTGATTTCATGGAGTCGGAGGAACTGCTCGATCATATCATAGAGAGGAGTGGAGTGTATCAGGACCATGGGAAATCCGATGATGAAAGCATTGCTTCTGCATTCAGGGATTTTCATGGAAGACTCCTGGCATTGCGTCCGCTAACTTTAGGGTACACTGTTGGAGCATCCTACGATGGGCAGTCAACGATCCCGGGAGCAGAATATGTGTCAGTATTTCGAGGGCTGGTTGGCACAGAGTTTGCGGATGAAAGCATGGCGACAAAGTTTGCGGAACGAGATGGAGTGAAGCTCATTTTCGGCTTCCCTCCGATTCCGGATGGGTTATATGTGGATACAGAGAAGAATCGAAAAATCATTGAAGAATACCTCAATTCTGTAGCAAGCCCCGGTATAGGTGTAGAAAAAATGGCTGCAAAGGCCAAAGACGATATTCTTCTCGAAGAAGTAGATGCGCTGGAAACCATTTTATCGTGCATGAAGATTGAGGATATAACCATAAAGGTTGTGAAGGGCAGACTCATCGCAGATGATGCGGATGGAAACCACTGGGAAGAAAATGAAATCTATGATTTTATACTCAATGAATGCCTTGCTATTACTCCAAATGGGGACTTGGCTCGGGGGCTTTGCATAAAGCAGGAATTCCTTGATTCGGTTCTGCACTATGCTGCGCAGCGAGGAGTGAAGGTAAACAGACTGACGATCTGAAAGACGGGGTGCCATACTGAAGCCCAAGTCGGCTTCATAGAGGTTGACGAACGTATGGAAGGATGATATAATCCAATCATACAGTATCCGTGCCACACCTAAGGTGTGCATAGTTGACCGTGTTTCCAAGTGCCATTTGCAGCAATGCAGATGGCACTTTTTTATTTCCCGGCCCATAATTACGGCATAGACAGCGTTCCTTTGCAGGAGCGCTGTTTTTGCATATACAGTGGTGAAATCCGCAAAAAACGAAAGGAGATTTGAAAACCATGGTGAAATCCTGTTGTGACAGCTACCACACCCAATTCAGCGACTTCTCCGCCATGCTCAGCTACCATGAGCAGGTCCGCAAGAGCAGCCTGTGGGAGCGCACCGAGGTCAAGAAGCTGCAGGTGGCGGCGCTGGACAAGACCTCTCCGCTGTATGAGGATACGGACAGCTTTGACCCCTCCGTATCCCGGGATGCGGTCGAGGACACTGCGGAGAACCTGAAACTGGCCATCAAGCTCCGGGACAAGTTTTTCCCCCTGCGCGATACCGCCTATAAGAGCCTGCTGGACCGGGCGAAGATCGGCGGCTCCGCGCTGCCC
>OERW01000039.1_pt1 | contig 78279 bp, 81 predicted proteins | sample 1540091 | NCBI WGS metagenome assembly OERW01 (sample SAMEA3891889, study PRJEB23780) | metagenome | biome: terrestrial biome; feature: animal house; material: Caecal content | place: Italy | collected 2015-05-05 | reverse complement strand
CCCCCTCCGGGCAAGTCCGGCATTGGACGCGAAATTTGCCAGTACATTAAGAATAATGTCATTTCACGCGCTTGTGTGGCATCACGCCATGCGAGCGCGTTTTTCTATACCCACCTTGGGACAAGTTGTCCCGAGGTAGGCAGGGGCGGCCCCGGCTGCCGATCCCCGCCATCCCCCGTTCAGATCGTCCACCCACAACAAAAATCTGAACGGAGGAAAATATAATGACTACTATCAATCTGAAGGACTTTTACTCTTGGCACACCCATGATGAATATATCGAAGTTTCCGATGAAGTGGCCGCCGAGCTGCGGGCCGACAAGCTGTATGAGGCTGCCTACCAGCGGCGGATAATCCGCAATAAGGCACAGTATTCCCTCGACTGTGATGATGGGATCGAATACTCTGCCTGCCTTTCCGAGCCGACCCCGCAGGAGCTGCTGGAGCGCATGGAGCGTTTCTGCGATCTGTGGAACGCGCTGAACACTTTGCCCGAAACGCAGGGGCTTCGCATTGATGCCTGTATCATTGAAGGCAAGAGCATGACTGAGGTTGCCGAGGCCGATGGCGTAAGCGTGGCCGCCGTACATAAATCTATCCAGCAGGGTTTGAAGTCCATGAAAAAATATTTGCAAAATGTTTGATGTAGGGGGTTAAAAAACATCTTCCAAATGTCCTTGGTATATGAGAGGAGTTGATCCTCTCCACAACTGAATAGCGGCGGCTCCGGGCATAGTGCGAGGAGCCGGGCGGCGGGTGCGCCAGGACTTCTCCAACACGGAGGACGAGCGATCCACACCAACGCCGCAAGTGGGGACTTGCCACCCCACGGCCACGATCCGCGAGTGGACAGGCTGGCAGCCTGTCCCCCGGAGCTGCCGCACCACCCCAGCAAGGAGCGTCGCGCCGAGTATAGCTGTCTTATGACGGGCCAAACATACGGGCCCGGCGCTCCCCATCTTTACATAGGAGGCGGACTTATGGAATACGACCCCGCTCTGGCCGCTCTGCTGGCCCAGCCGTGGAGCAACAACGTGTGCCGGGGCTATGTCATCTATGCGATGGAAAACTGCGGCTTTTCTGCCGGGGACATCCGGCGCGTGGTGGCCGAGCTCTATGAAGTGTTCGACTGCCGGGGGCTGGAAGAGGCCGAGGCGCATTTTCTGGACAGCCCCTATTAAGTTCGAGACAATTTGTCCCAAGGTAGGGACAGGCCAAAGGGCAGCACTTTTCGGAGTGCTGTCCTTTCGCGTTTCCCCACCAACCCAAAACGCAAAAGGAGGTTTTACCGTGAGACTGACCGCACAAGAGCTGGAACAAATGAAAAACGTGGACATCGGCGCGGTGAGCGCGGATGCGCTGGCTGACGTGAGCGGTATGGCCTTTGACCGCACCCTCCCCCGGGAGGAGCGGCTGGCCCGGTTTGTGAGACGGGCCGTCAATCCGTACTGCTTTAGCGTGGGCGGCGTGGGCGTGAAAATCGAATTTGCCGAGGGCGGCCCCTCCCTCCAGGAGACGCTGGCGGCCTTTCTTATCCGGCAAAAGAGCGGGCTGTGACTGCTGTTGCGGCCTGCTCCCACTTCGAGACAAAATGTCCCGAGGCATCGACATCCTTGTTGATTGCCCCGGGCAGAGTTATAATATAAGTGTAATGTGATAGGGAAGGAGGAACAATGGCACGAGCTAAAAACAGAGGGTATCAGCAGACTTTGACCCCTACATATACTATCCGGCGCTGGCGTTTGGGCGAGTACATCCGCCTTTCCAAAGAGGATTTGAAAAAGGGCAAGGACGACAGCAACAGCGTGAAGAACCAGCGTGACCTGCTGGGGGACTTCTACCGGCGGCACATGGACGAATTTGAAAGCGCCGTTGAATATGTGGACGATGGGCACACCGGGACGGATGCCAACCGCGAAAACTTCCAGCGGCTCTTGGCCGATGTGATGAGCGGGAAAATCAACTGCGTGATTGTGAAAGACCTTTCCCGGTTCGCCCGGAATTACAGTGACGCGGGGAGTCTGATTGATAACCTGTTTGTGCAGATGGGCGTCCGCTTTATCTCCCTTGCGGAGAACGTGGACAGCTACCTGAACCCCGACAGCGTTTCAAACATTATCGTTCCGATAACCAACGTGATGAACGATAACTATTGCTACCAGACCTCAAAGAAAATCCGGCAGGTTTTTGATTACAAGCGGCGCAACGGCCAGTACATCGGCTCTTTCGCTCCCTATGGCTACATCAAAGACCCAAAGGACAAGCACCAGCTTATTGTGGATGCGGATGCGGCTGAAATCGTCAAGCGCGTGTATTCCATGCTCCTGCAAGGCTCGTCTAAGAGGGCCATCGCCTTGTATCTGAACGAACACGGCATACCCAGTCCCACGGCCTACCGCCGGAAAAAGGGCCTGCCCGTTTCCTCGGCTGTGGCGGACGACCCCATGTGGGGGGCCCGCATGATACATGAAATCCTCACCAACCCCATCTATACCGGGGATTTGGTACAGGGCCGCCGCCGGGTGAAAAGCTACAAGGTACACCAGATTGAGGCTGTGCCGGAGGAAGAATGGGTGCGCGTCCCCGATACCCACGAGGCCATCATCACCCACGAAACCTTTGACAAGGTGCAGGCCCTGCTGGTGCGCGATACCCGGACATCCCCCAAAGGGCGGGAGGTTCATCTGTTCAGCGGTTTTCTGAAATGCGCGGATTGCGGGAAATCCATTACCCGCAGCCAGAGCGGGAAAAATATCTATTACGCCTGCTCCACTTACAAGAACCGCTCCCGGACGGCCTGCTCCATGCACTCTATCAAGCACAACCGCTTGGAGGCCGCCGTTCTGTTCGCTATCCAGTATCAAGTGAACACCGCCGTTTCCTACTCGGAAATGATAACCAACATCAACTCGGCCCCGCTGAAAAAAAGTCAATCCCACCGCCTTAACGACCAGATAGCCGCAAAGGAAAAGGAATTGACCCGGATAACCCGCTACAAGCAGTCACTGTATCAAGATTGGAAAGACGGGGAAATCACCCAGCAGGAATACCGGGATATGAAAGCCGATTATGAACGGCAGGCCGCCGAGCTTGCGGATGTGCTGGCCCGGCTGAACGCAGAACGGGCGGAGCTCTTGAATGGCGTTGACAAGGAACACCCCGCGCTGGTAGCCTTTGCAAAGTATCAAAGCATCGAAACGCTCACCCGTGAAATCCTCACGGACTTGGTAGACCATATCAAGGTTTACGAAAACGGCAATATCAGCGTTCATTTCAAGTTCGCGGACGAGTTCCGCAAGATTGCCGAGTACATTGAAATCAACACCACCGATACCGCCGAGGCGGGCTGACCCCCGCCAAAGCAAAAACCCTTTTGACAGTGTGTTTTCCTAATAGGAGTTAATCATAAGGGTATTTTCATAACCGACCAGAGGCCCGTCCCACAACGCAGAACACAAAGCGTCCATGGTGACAATGTTTCCCCGTGCCTCCCACAGTTTTCGGAGCAGTGCAAATTCCTTTGCAGTCAGGGCCGTCTCTTCACCGTTCCGGCATACCGTCCCCTTTCCCCAGTCGATCTCAGTCTCACCCAGCCACGCCGAGCTTTTTTCCTCCCGATAGACCCGCCGCAGCACCGCCCTCAAACGGAGCAGCAGTTCCTGCGGCAGAAAGGGCTTAGTGATATAATCGTCCGCCCCCAGCCCCAATCCCCGAAGCCGGGCCTCGTCCTCATCCCGTGCAGAGAGGAACAGGACCGGAACATCCCGGATTTCACGAAGCCTCCCAAAGAGGGTGAACCCGTCCCCATCCGGAAGCATCACATCCAGCAGCACCGCGTCCGGAACAGCAGCGCAAAACCGCTCTTGTGCCTGCGCGCAGGATAACGCCGCATCCGTCTCATAGCCTGCCTGCCTTAGGATTTCCTGCACCATCCTCTGAAGCGCAGGCTCGTCATCCACAATCAAAATATGATAGGCCAATGTTGCCGGCCTCCTTTGCTTTCAGCTATTTCTATTATAGTCTCTCTTGCTGTTCCGTCCAGCCTTTCGGATAGAAGTAAGGTAATCGTAAGGCAGGCTTCATGGATATGTAAGGCAGGACCGCTATGATAGAAGGCACAAGGAGGTTTTGCCATGAATATCATTGAAACGCACGATCTGTGCAAGCAATACGGAAATGCCCTACGGGTGGCGCATCTGGATCTTAGGGTGCCTGAGGGCAGTATCTACGGTTTTCTCGGACCCAACGGGGCGGGAAAGTCCACCACTCTGAAAATGATCCTTGGTCTGGTACACCCCACAGCTGGCAGTATCCAAGTGCTTGAAAAGAGCATGGACAGCACAAACCGGCTGTCTGTGCTGCGACAGGTTGGAAGCCTCATTGAAAGCCCCAGCTACTACGGCCATCTCACAGGTGAGGAAAACCTGCGTATCGTTCAAACCCTTCGGGGCGTGCCAGCGCAAAACATCCGGGAGGTGCTGCAAATTGTCCGGCTGGATGGCCAGCGAAATAAAAAAGTGTCACAATACTCCTTAGGAATGAAGCAGCGGCTTGGGCTGGCAGCAGCCTTACTTGGGTATCCAAAACTGCTGATTCTGGATGAACCCACCAATGGTTTAGATCCAGCGGGTATTCAGGAGATGCGGGAGCTGATCTGTGACCTGCCCGGTCGGTTTGGTATGACGGTGGTGGTATCCAGCCACCTTTTGAGTGAGATCGATCAGATGGCCGACCATGTTGCCATCATTCGCGAAGGAGAACTGGTATTCCAGAACACACTGGAAGCGCTTCATGACCGCAGCCACCATCATCTGGCCTTGCGGACCACCAACAATGCAGTGGCACACGGACTATTGTCAGAACAGTCGATACCCTGTCAGGAAACAGATGGCTATTTGATGCTCCCCATCCTCTCCGACGAAATCGCCGCCCAAGTCACCCGTTTTCTATCGGATAACCATCTGGGTATCGTGCGACTGGAAGAGCGGCAGAAAAGCTTGGAGGATATTTTTCTGGAACTGACAGGAAAGGCGGCGAGCTTGTGAAACTGCTGAAACTGGAATTTTACAAATGCCGCCGCAGAAAAATCGTTCTTGTGTGCGCCGCTGTGCTGGCGGTAGAACTGCTCTGGATAGGCGTCTTCTTTACCCGTCAGGACGCTGAAGACCTCAGGTGGGGCTGGATGCTTCTACTCTACAATCTGTCCACGGTGGATGCCATCATCTTGCCCCTTAGTGTAGCCACTCTGGCCAGCCGCAGCTGCGAGTTAGAGCACAAGGGCAGCACCTGGAAGCTGCTGGAGACCATGGCGTCACCGGGCAGCCTCTATGCTGCCAAGCTGGCCTGGGGTGCTCTGGTTCTGGGGGGCTTGCTGATCCTCCGATCTGGACTGTTTTTAGGTGTAGGAATTGCGCAGGGCTTTCATGGGGCGATCCCTTGGGGACGGTTTGGATTGTTTACCTTGATTTCCTGGTTGGTGTCCATGATGATCTACGCGCTTCAACAGGGGCTGTCCCTACGTTTTGCCAATCAAGCTGCCGCCATAGTGTGTGGCATTGCAGGGAGCTTTCTTGGCATTCTTTCCATGTTGTTTCCGCCGGCTCTGGTCCGGTGCGTACCCTGGGGATATTACGGCTTGATGTCCATAGTTTTTATGGACTGGAACAACGTCACGCGAGTAACACGGTTCTATTGGCGGTGGCCCCCGGTCTCAGATGTTGCCTTGCTATTTCTATGGATGGCACTATTCCTAATCGTAGGCCGGCTCCTATTTGTGCGGAAAGAGGTGTGAGATATGCTGCTGCGTTGCCTGAAAACAGAAATTCAAAAATGCCGGCGCTCCCCGGTGTGGTTGGCCTTTCTGGTGCTGCCCATTTTCCCAGCCATTCTGGGTACCGGGAACTACCTAGGAAACATCGAGGTGCTGGATAACGCCTGGTACAGCCTATGGAGCCAGCATACCCTGTTCTCTTCCATGTTCTTTCTACCCGCTCTGCTGGGCGTATTCTGTGCCTGGCAATGGCGGCTGGAGCACACCGACCATAACTGGAACAGTTTTTTTACCGCTCCTGTGCCAGTACGGGATCTATATGCAGCCAAGTTGATTCTGGCCGCCATGATGTCCGTGTTAGCTCAGGTGTGCATCGGTGCTTTGTTTCTGCTCAGTGGGAAGATCGCTGGTATTTCCGGTCCGGTGCCGCCGGAACTGCCGGGGTGGCTTCTCTACGGAGCATTAGGCGGCCTTTCGGTCTGTGCTGTACAGCTCTTTTTCAGTCTGATCATCCGTGCCTTTTCTCCCCCCGTAGCCATGGGCTTGGCAGGCGGTATTCTTGGTTTGATGTTTACCGCCCAAGGATGGGGATATACCTTCCCCTATTCCCTACTGTGTCTCGGGATGCGGGCCAATAACCCTCAAATGGAACTGGATCTGGTGCCGTTCTCGCTCTCGGCATTGGCCTATATCACTATATTTGCGTTTCTCTCCTTGCGATATCTTCGCAAGCGGGATGTAGCGGCGGAGTAAGGACAGAACCCCGGTGAAAACCGGGGTTCTGTTCTGTTTTTATTTTACTCAGTAGATAGTGGAAATACTGGGGAAACTGAAATCTACTTGCGCATCTGTAAACGGAACGCTACAATGGAGTTATGGGAAGGCGCAAAATAATCTTTGATCCTGAAAGCTGCCTTAGACCAGGCTTTCAAAACGATATTGCGTTTCATCCAAGGCAAATTGCCTTCGCTTATGACAGTCTATCCCTGATAGCATATAAGCGGCTATTGCGGTAGGTATTTAAAAACATAAGGAGAAACTACTATGATCCGAGACATTTGTAAAGATGAAGCATTTCTGGCGCAGAAAGCAGAAGCTGCTACGCCGGATGACATAAATATTGCAGCTGATCTGCTGGAAACACTGCGGCATCATAAGGATGGCTGCGTCGGTATGGCGGCCAATATGATCGGCGTAAACAAGCGCATCATTGCCTTTGACAATGAAGGTTCTTACATGGTTATGTTTAATCCCGAGATTATCAAAAAATCCAACTCCTATGACGCAGAAGAAGGCTGTCTTTCCCTCACCGGCACCCGTCCGGCTAAGCGATGGAAGTCCATTAAGGTTCGCTGGCAGAATGAACAATTTCAGGAACGGATAAAAACATTCACCGGCTGGACAGCCCAAATCATTCAACACGAGATCGATCACTGTGAAGGCATCATCATTTAAAGGAGCAATCCGTATGTTTCAAAATAAAATCGCCGTGATTACTGGCGGCGCAAAAGGAATCGGCAAAGCTATCGCTGAAGAATTTCAAAAGCAAGGTGCAAAGGTCTGCGTAGTTGATTTGCTTCCAAACGACTGTTTTACAGGAGATATCGCTGACCAAGCTGTTTTGGAGAGCTTTGCCCGCAAGGTCATTGCCGAACATGGTCATGTAGACTATCTTATTAACAACGCCCTGCCCCCGATGCAGGGCATCGACGAGTGCAGCTATGATGCGTTCAACTACGCTCTGCGCGTAGGCGTCACCGCACCTTTTTACCTGACCAAACTTTTCACGCCTTACTTTTCACACGGTGCTGCCATTGTGAACATCTCATCCTCCCGAGATCGAATGAGCCAGCCGCAGACCGAAAGCTATACTGCCGCAAAGGGCGGCATCTCTGCCCTCACGCATGCACTTGCGGTTAGCCTTGCGGGGAAGGTGCGGGTAAACTCCATTTCTCCCGGCTGGATTGACACCGATTACACGGTTTATACCGGTCCTGATGCTGCCCAGCATCCTGCTGGGCGCGTTGGTAACCCCATGGATATCGCCAATATGGTGCTTTACCTCTGCTCGGATAAAGCCGGATTTATTACCGGAGAGAACATTTGCATCGATGGCGGCATAACGCGCCAGATGATCTACCATAACGACTTTGGCTGGACGCTGCAAGGAGGCAACCATCCATGAAAACCGCGATCTGCTACTACTCACGCCATCACGGAAATACACTGAAAGTTCTGCAGGCCATGGCAGATAAAAGCGAAGTTGACCTCATCGATGTGACAACCCGCCAAACCATAGAGCTGAAAAAATACGACTGCGTCGGTTTCGCTTCCGGCATCTATGGCTTCGACTTTCAAAAATCCGTGGTAGATTACGCAAAACAATATCTGCCACAGGGAAAACCTGTATTCTTTGTCTATACCTATGGCGGCGCAAAAGGCAATGGCACCAAGGCCATTGCGGAAATTGCGCAGGAAAAAGGCTGTCCCATTCTCGGAGAATTCAGCTGCAAGGGGCATGATACTTTCGGCCCCTTCAAACTGGTTGGTGGAATTTCTAAGGGCCACCCCAACACGCAGGACTTGCAAAACGCACGACACTTCTTTCAACAAATACTTGACCGCTTGCACTGAAGTGCAAGCGGTCTCTTCACTTTCCTGATTATCCCTATTGTAATGACATACAGAAAAATGTCAGGAAATCGGGCAAAAGTGTCGGTTTTCCTTGGTAGATTTTTGATGGCCCAGACGGTATACTGGAACACAGGAAATGCAACATCAGGAGGAATACGCTATGAGCTTGGGAAGCAGTTTGTTCCATGCACGAAAGAAAAGCGGCCTTTCGCAGGAGAACGTAGCAGAAAAGCTGGGAATCAGCCGCCAGACAATCTCCAAATGGGAAACCAACGAGACATTGCCGGATATCCGTCAATCCAAGGGTCTGGCTATGCTCTACCACATGACTTTGGATGAGCTGATCGAATACGACTTTGATGAGCAACAAGCCCAGCAGATGATTGAAAGCGTCAGTGAGGAAGCGCAGGCTCGGATCGATTGGAACAAAGTGTGGAGCAAAAAATACCCCGTACTGGCAACCTACCATAATACCGTGCGCATCAACGACTATGCCCCTGCGCTGCGGGAAATGCTCACGCAGCTGCGTGTAGACTACGGCTACAATAACACCGATGCGCTGCTGGTACTCAAGGATATTCTGGCTCGGGTATGGAAAGGGCAGCTATGACGTGTTTGGTCACTCATGAATACAAAGACCGCCCCTATTCTGTGTTGTCTGTACACAGAATAGGGGCGGTTTATATGTTCGTATTGGAAAGCCACGCAGAAATCACTTTCTCAAAATTTTCTCCATGGGCTTGCCTCCCGCCAGTTCATCCACGAGTTTATCCAGATACCGAATGTCCTGTATCAAAGGATCATCGATCTCCTCCACCCGTATACCACACACCTTGCCTTTGATCAAAGTGCGGTTAGGGTTCATGGCTGGCGCACTGCGGAAAAAGTCGCCATAACTGATTTCGGACTGTTCCAGCCGGGCAATATCTGCCGGCGTATATCCGGTGAGCCAGCTGGTTACCTGATCGACCTCTTCCCTGCTGCGTCCCTTCTTCACAGCCTTGTTCACCAAAAGCGGATACAGTTTAGCAAAGGGCATCTGCGTAACACCAGTACGCGGCATGACTCATTCGCCTCCTGCCAAATATTCTTCCGCCATATGGACTGCCGTAGCGCCATCCGCTACTGCCGTTACTACCTGACGCAAGGGCTTTGTCCGTACATCGCCCACGGCATACACCCCGGGCAAATTGGTTTTGGTAGTTTCATCAGCAATAATATAACCGCTGCGATCCAGCTCTAACTGACCTTGTACCAGTTCGGTAGCCGGCTTTCTGCCAACACTGATGAACACACCGTCACACGAAAGCACGGTTTCCTCACCAGTATTCACGTCCTTCAAGCGAACGCCTGTCAGCTTGTCCTCTTGGAGCAGCTCTGTGACGACACTATTCCAGCGGAACTCGATGTTCTCTGCCTGCATTAGCGGCTCATGATAGATTTTCGTAGCACGCAGGGTATCACGGCGATGAACCACAATCACCTTTTCAGCAATACGGCTGAGCAGCATTGCATCCGCAGCAGCAGAATTGCCGCCTCCAACGACCACTACGGTTTTGCCCTTGTAACGCATCCCGTCACAGGCTGCGCAATAAGCCACGCCGCGACCGGTCAAGGCTGCTTCATTTGCAAGGCCGAGTTCTCTGGGATTTGCCCCTGTGGCTAACACAACCGTCCGGCCGTAAAATGTACCTTCGCTGGTTTCCAGCACCTTCGGCGCCACAGTAAGATCCATGTGCTCAACCTCAGCATACTCGCTCTTAGCGCCAAAGCGCTCTGCTTGCTGCTGCATCTTTTCTGCCAAAGAAAACCCATCTATCCCCTCTTCAAAGCCCGGATAGTTGTCAATTTCTTCTGTCAGGGCCATTTGACCACCGGCAGACAGTTTTTCCAGCACTAAGGTATCCAGTCCCGCCCGTGCGGCGTAGAGAGCCGCCGTGTAACCGCCAGGGCCGCCGCCCACCACAATCATATCATAGACATGGATCTCACCCATGCAAATTGCCTCCTTACTTTTCCAAAGCCTCCTGAATGAATTGATCGATAGCCGCTTTTGAACCGGGGTTCACGATAGAATCGACCTTTTTTCCGTTCTTGTACAGAATCAGCGTTGGAATCACTTCAACCTGCTCCGCCTCAGCGATCTGCGGCTCCTCGTCAATGTTGATTTTCGCCACTACCAGCCGATCGCTGTATTCCTCTGCGACCTTTTCGTATGCAGGTCCGATCCGACGGCAGTAGCCGCACCACGGTGCCCAAAAATCCACCAGAACAGGCTTGTCCCCATTCATCATCTGCTCAAACTGTTCCTTATTCATATTGATAGCCGCCATATCTGTCAGCTCCTTCTTTCTTTTATTTGTCTTTAGTATACACAATGATCCCTTATTTTTTCTGTGATAAGATCACACAATTTTTTCTTTCCGAAAAACACTTGACAAGTATAGATAAATCCTTATAATGAACAGTGTTCATATTGGAGTGATTGTATGAATACCGTTGTTACGTCAAAAGAGGAAATTCTAAAGGCCAGCAGGTCTCTTATCCAGCGAGAGGGCTGGGACGCGATCAATATCCGCTCCGTGGCCGCCGCTTGTGGTGTGTCGGTTGGCTCTATTTATAACTATTTTGATTCCAAAGCTGCCCTGATCGGCGCAACCGTGGAAAGCATCTGGTGTGAAATCTTTCACCATCCGGAGGACGAAGCTGTCTTCCAAAACACCAAAGCCTGCATTATCTGGCTATACGGACGGATGGAATACGGCTGTAAGCAATATCCCGGTTTTTTCAACCTCCATTCCCTGAGTTTTATTGGCGAAGACAAGACAGATGGAAAACGACGGATGCAGCAAACCTGGCAGCACATTATAGATGCACTAGGCTCTGTCTTGCAGCAAGATCCACAAATCCGGCACGACGCGTTTACGGAAACCTTCACCGCGGAAAAGTTTGCAGATCTTCTCTTTTCCCTCATGCTTTCCGCATTGCTCCGACAGGACTATGATCCTGCTGTTGTGCTGGAAATCGTCCAAAGAATCCTCTATTAAAATTCCCACAGCATAGTGGGAATTTTATATCCGCCAAATTGAACATCGTTCATTCATAAAGGAGACTGCTGATGAAAGTACAACGCAATACCCTGCTGCTCCTAGCCTGTCTGGTGTGGAGCGCGGCGGGGTTCAACATCCTGCGCATCGGTTTGATAGCCTATCCATCCTACCTTACGGCATTGAATTTTGTGCTATCAATACTGGTTTTTGCTGTGTTTCAAAAATGTATCTTTGGAAAGCTGGTAAAAAAGCATACCGCAAGAATCCACTCCTATCAGGAAGACCGGCACTTTTTCCTGAAATTCTTTGACGCAAAAGCCTTTGCCATTATGGCAGTCATGATGTCCGGCGGCATTGGATTACGGGTAAGCGGATTAGCCCCAAAGAGATTCATTGCCGTTTTTTATTCCGGTCTTGGCGCTTCCCTGTTGCTCGCCGGATTACTTTTTGGCCGCAATTATGGAAAAGCGTCACTTGCCATGGGCGGCATACAAAACAACATGGAGCAAAAAGGAGAATAAACAATGCAGGCAATCATGGAAACCTTGTTTGATATCGTCTATCTTGTTTCAGTCATTACCATCGGACTTATGATGATCCGTGGCAGCAAAGGAAACCGCCAGTTCCGTTTATTTGGTTGCATGGCGGTGGTGTTGGGCGCAGGCGATGCGTTCCATCTGATTCCCCGTGCCTACGCCCTGTGCACCACAGGGCTTGAAAACTACACGGTTGCCCTAGGGCTGGGCAAATGTATCACCTCCATCACCATGACAATTTTCTATGTCCTACTCTACTATGTATGGCGGCAGCGTTACCACATCGACGGACGCAATGGTTTGACCTCTGCGGTGTACATTTTGGCTGGCCTGCGGATTCTTTTATGTATAATGCCGCAAAACCAATGGCTCAGCGCGGACGCCCCCTCTCTTGGGGCATCTACCGCAACATTCCCTTCACCCTGCTTGGTCTTCTGATTATCGCACTGTTCTACCACAGCACAAAGAAGCATGGAGACCGCGCATTTCGGTGGATATGGCTGACCATTGTGCTGAGCTTCGGCTTTTACATTCCCGTCGTTCTCTGGGCTGACACAGTTCCCATGATTGGAATGCTGATGATCCCTAAAACATGCGCTTATGTGTGGACAGTGCTGATCGGGTATTTCGCCATGAAACAGGAATGTAGAAAATAATTAACTATTCCAAGTGAATATATATTCAACAAAAAGGGCGGATACTGCAAGCAGTATCCGCCCTTTTATTCATCAAAACAACTTAAAGCTTCGCCAGTTCCTGCGCGATCAGCTTATTGATGATCTGCGGGTTACCCTGACCCTTGGAGGCCTTCATGCACTGGCCTACCAGGAAGCCGGTGACGTTCTTGCCAGCCTTGAAGTCCGCAACGGCCTTTTCGTTCTTTGCGATCACGTCCTGCACAATGGCAAGGATTGCGCCCTCGTCGGAAACCTGCTTGAGGCCCATGCGCTCGACGATCGCTTCCACCGTCTCATCGGTCTCAAACATGCTCGGCAGCACCTTCTTGCCTGCGTTGCCCGAAATCGTGCCTGCTTCGATCAGCTTAACCAAATCAACCAGCTTGTCTGCGGTCAGCTTGGTATCCGGCAGTTCCACGCCCTTGTCGTTGAGGTACTTGGAAATATCGGACAGAATCCAGTTTGCCGCCGCCTTGGGCTTGACCTGCTTTGCTGCCGCATCGAGCAGTTCCGCCTTGGCGAAGTTATCCGAAATCAGACGCGCTTCCATGGCGGTCATGCCATACTCATTCAGATAGCGCTCATAACGGGTGATCGGCAGCTCAGGAATCTCGCTCTTGATCTGATCCATCCACTCATCCGAAATCTCAACCGCGATCAGGTCCGGATCCGGGAAATAACGGTAATCCTGCGCGTCCTCCTTGGTGCGCATGACCGTGTTCTTGAGCTTGACGTCGTCCCAGCGGCGGGTCTCCTGCTGGATTTCGCCGCCGTTTTCGACAACCTCGATCTGGCGGGCGATCTCATAGTCAATTGCGCGCACCGCGCCCGAGAACGTATTGATGTTCTTCATCTCGACGCGCGTGCCGAACTCCTCCGAGCCTTCCGGACGGATGGAGACGTTTACGTCGCAGCGGATCGAGCCTTCCTCCATCTTGCAGTCGCAGATGTCGAGATAAGACAGCGTAGTCTTGATCATTTCGAGGAATTCCTTCGCTTCCGCCGAGGAATGCAGGTCGGGCTTGGTGACCATCTCGATCAGCGGCACGCCGCAGCGGTTGAAGTCAACGACCGTGCCGTCAATCTCGTCGTGCAGCAGCTTGCCCGCGTCTTCCTCAAAGTGGATGCGCTCGAGGCGGCAGGACTTCTTCTCACCGTCAACGTAGAAGAATACCTCGCCGTTTTCACAGATCGGCACATCGAACTGCGAAATCTGATATGCCTTGGGCAGGTCAGGATAAAAGTAGTTCTTACGGTCAGCCTTGCACAGCTGGTTAACCGTGCAGCCGGTAGCCAAACCCATCTTTGCCGCGTAGTGTACCACCTGCTTATTCAGCACAGGCAGCGCGCCCGGCATGCCGGTGCAGACCGGGCAGGTGTGGGTATTGATCGGTGCGCCGAACGAAGTCGAGCACGAGCAGTAGATCTTGCTCTTAGTGGACAGCTCCGCATGCACCTCAAGGCCGATGACAGCTTGATATTTCATTTGTCGATTCCTCCCTTACAGTGCCGCGATGATGTTCTTGAGACCGGATGCCTGCTCAAATGCAAGACCCGCGTCGAGCAGCTTCTGCTCGCCAAAGCGCGGCCCGATCAGCTGCATGCCGATCGGCATTTTGTCCGCGTCAAAGCCGCAGGGCTGCACCAGACCCGGCAGGCCCGCAATGTTGACCGACACCGTGCAGATATCGCCCGCGTACATCTCAAGCGGATTGGTGGTCTTGGAGCCCATTTCATAAGCCGTGGTGGGCGCAACCGGCGTCAGAATGACGTCGCACTTCTCAAAAGCGTTTGCAAACTCCTCGCGGATCTTGCGCTGCGCCGCGCGCGCCTTCTTGTAGTATGCGTCGTAGTAACCAGAGGACAGCACATAGGTGCCTAGCATGATGCGGCGCTGCACCTCCGCACCGAAGCCCTCAGAACGGCTCTTGGTGTACAGCGCAATCAGGTCGTCACCCGCGTTCGGGGTGCGATAGCCGTACTTCACGCCGTCAAAGCGCGCCAGATTGGAAGATGCCTCAGCCGACGACAGGATGTAGTACACCGGCAGCGCGTATTCGACCAGCGGCAGCGAAATCTCGAACACCTCCGCGCCGAGGTTCTTGTAGGTCTCGGCAGCGGCCAGCACGCTCTCGCGCACCGCGTCCGAAATGCCTGCGCCGAAATATTCCTTGGGCAGACCGATCTTCATGCCCTTGATATCGGCATTCAAATTTGCACGGGTCGAGCCCTCAAACGGGGTCTTGACCGAGGTCGAATCGTGCATCGGATCGTGACCAGTAATCGCGTCGAGCAGCATCGCCACGTCCTCCACCGAGCGGCCGAACGGGCCAATCTGGTCGAGCGAGGACGCAAATGCGATCAGACCGTAACGAGACACCGCGCCATAGGTCGGCTTGAGACCGACTACGCCGCAGAAGGAAGCCGGCTGACGAATCGAACCGCCGGTATCCGAACCGAGCGACAGCGGAACCTCGCCCGCCGCAACGACCGCCGCCGAACCGCCGGACGAGCCGCCCGGTACACGGTTCAAGCCATGCGGGTTGTGGGTCGGATGTGCCGCCGAGTTTTCACAGGACGAACCCATTGCAAACTCGTCCATATTGGCCTTGCCGGTCATAACCACATCATTTGCAGCCAGCTTTTCAACCACCGTCGCATTATACGGCGGCTTAAAGTTATACAGCATCTTGGACGCACAGGTGGTCAGCGTGCCCTTGGTGCAAATGTTGTCCTTCACGGCAACCGGGATGCCCGCCAGCGCAGACAGTTCTTCGCCCGCGGCGCGCTTCTTGTCCACTTCGGCCGCCTGTGCGAGCGCAGACTCCTCTGCAACCGTCACATAACCCTGCACCTTGTCCTCAACCGCTTTCGTGCGGGCGAAAACATCCTGTGCAAGCTCTACTGCGGAAATTTCCTTATCGGCGAGCATTTTGGAAAGCTCAGCCGCTGTTTTCTCAAAAAGTGCCATTATTTTCCGTCCCCCCTTATTCTACCACGCGCGGTACGGCTACGCCGCCTGCCTGAAAGTCCGGCGCGTTCGGCTCAATGAGCTGATCAGGCGTGTACTCCTGCACGACTACGTCCTCATGGAACGCATTCTTGCGCTCAGTGTTGATCACGTCCGTGATGTCGCCCAGATCAAGCTCAGCCAGCTTGTCCACCATGCCGACGATGCCCTGCATATCGTCCGCGAGACGGTCAAAGATGCCGCCCGTCGAGTCCAGACGCGCAAGGGATGCGATGTGCTCAATTTCTTTTCTGGAAATTGCCATGTCAAAGTTCCTCCTGCTGTATCATATTTTTGAATTCTTCCTCTGTTAAGACCGGAATGCCAAGCTCGGCTGCTTTTTGCAGCTTGCTGCCCGCGTTTTCCCCAGCCACCACATAGCTTGTTTTCTTGGAAACCGACCCGGCCGCCTTGCCGCCGAGCGACTCAATGAGATCGTTTATCTCCTTACGGGTATAGAGCGTCAGACTGCCGGTCGCAACGATCGTCTTGCCTGCAAGCAGATCGCTTTTGGCCGTCTTTTCGCCAATGAAGTTGACACCCGCAGCGCGCAGCTTTTCGATCAGTTCTTTTGACTGGCCGAGTTCGCGCCATGCCGCAATACTCTCTGCGGTCGTATGGCCGATGTCGCGGATCTCGGTCATCTCTTCGACCGATGCCGCGAGCAGCGCGTCCAGACTGCCGAAGTGGTTCGACAGTATCTTGCCCGCCTTCTGACCAACATGCCGAATGCCAAACGCAAACAGCAACCGCGACAGGTCGCGCGTTTTGCTCGCCTCAATGCCGCGCAGCAGGTTGTTTGCCCAGGTGTCCACCTTTTTGCCGAGCGGCAGAAGCTGTTCCACCGTCAGGTCGTACAAATCGGCAGCGGATTTCACCAGCCCCGCGTCGATCAGCTTTTGCAGGTTGCCTTCGCCGCAGCCGTCAATGTCCATCGCGTCGCGCGAGGCAAAGTGCATCAGATTGCGCAGCAGCTGCGCGGGGCACGCCGCACCCGTGCAGCGGATAGCGGCTTCTTCCTCATCGTCGTATACCGGCGCGCCACACACCGGACAGAACTTCGGCATTTCATACGGCTGCGCATCCGCGGGACGCTTGTCCAGCGCCACCCCGATGATCTCCGGGATGATCTCGCCCGCCTTACGCACCGAAACCGTGTCCCCCACCCGCACATCAAGCTGACGGATGAAATCGCGGTTGTGCAGCGTCGCACGCGACACGGTCGTGCCTGCGAGCCGCACCGGCTCCAGCACCGCATTGGGCGTTAAAACGCCCGTGCGCCCGACCGAAATGATGATATCCTTAAGCAGCGTCTGCTTAACCTCAGGCGGGTACTTGTACGCCGCCGCCCAGCGCGGGAATTTGGCCGTCGAGCCGAGCGTCTGCCGCTGAGCAAACGAATTGACCTTGACCACCGCACCGTCGATGTCGAAATCCAGTTCGCCACGCGTCTCACCCATATTTTCGATCTCGCGCTGCACGTCCGCCGGGTCGGTATAGACCGGATAGCGCGGACTGACCGGAAAGCCGAGCGATTTGAGATAGTCGAGCGAATCCGTGTGGCTGGTCAGCGGCAGCTCGTCCGTATTCTGAATGTTGAAGCAGAAAATAGACAGCTTGCGCTGTTTGGTGATCTTACTGTCCTTTTGCCGCAGTGAGCCCGCCGCCGCGTTGCGCGGATTGGCGAGCAGCGGCTTTTCGTGCAGTTCCAGTTCGGCATTGAGCGCATCAAACACCGACTTTTTCATATACACCTCGCCGCGCACAATCAGGTGCGACGGCGCGTTTTCCAGCTTCTGCGGAATATCCTTGATCGTTTTGAGGTTCGCGGTCACATCCTCGCCAACCTGCCCGTCACCGCGCGTCGCGCCGCGAACAAATTCGCCGTCGACGTATTCCAACGCAACCGAAAGTCCGTCGATCTTGTACTCGACCACATATTCCGCCTGCCCGACCGCGCCTTCGACGCGGCTATAAAACTCGGAAAGCTCGTCAAAGGAAAAAACGTCCTGTAAACTCTCGAGCGGATAGGCATGCGTTACCTTGGCGAACCGGCCGGATGCCGTGCCGCCAACGCGCTGCGTCGGGGAATCCGCATCTGCATATTCCGGATGGGCGGCTTCGAGTGCGCGCAGCTCGCGCTGCATCATATCGTATTCATAATCCGAAATCTCCGGTGCGTCTTCGTTATAATATTTTTCATTGTGATACCGCAGCTTTTCACGCAATGCGGTGATCTGCCCGAGGGCATCCATGCAAGCACCCCTTCACATTCCAATACAGAATATAGTATACCAAATTTTTGTCCTATTCGGAAGTATTATTTTCCGTTTTCCGACGAAATATCATAATCGCTGACCTCACCGAGTAATCCTGAACCCAGATCGTCAATATAGGTATATCTTTCAGGCACTGTACCAACAATCACAGTATCGGTCACCGGAAATGTTGAAACAATTTCCCGATCATCCCCACCGAGCGGCGTTAAGATACGAAAGCCCGCATGAATCTCAATAATGATATTATGGCGTGTCTGGTTGATGCCGGCAGATGAGAACGCACTGATAAACTCTGCTTCCATCTGCGTCAAGCCTGCCATGCCAACATCCACCGACGGTCCCATGCCGGAGAAAAAGCGCGGTGCGAACACAGAACCAAGCGGAACTTCTACCGTAGTATGCTCCAGATCCCCTAGACGCTCAAACAAGCCATTGACCAATTTGGCCTTGATCTGCCCGATCGCAATGACATCGGTGCGCAGCGCGGTAACATGGTTTTCATTGTCCCGTTCCAGTACCACCATATTTTCATAGATCTCCGGCTTATCAAAAACCTCTTCCTGCATCAGGTTATTAATCTCCTGAATCGCACTGTCCTCACAGACATTTGCGGCGTACTCGAGAAATACGCGGTGCAGCCGCGCAGTGCCGAGTGCTCCCGCTGCTGTCAAAAGCACGAGCAACATCACAAGCCATAATCCGCCGCGTTTTTTGCGATATCTGCGCTGCCGCATATCGCCACCTCCCTTCTGGCAACTATACGCGGCAGACAAACAAAAAAGAAGCACCCAACCGGGTGCTTCTTTGCAGCTTTGGAAATTACTCCTCGTCGTACTCGTCGTCCGCAACAAGCAGTGCACGAATCGACAGGGAAACCTTCTTCTTCTCATCGTTGATGTCGATGATCTTGGCGTCAACCTGCTGGCCAACCTCGAGAACATCCTCGGGCTTTGCGATGCGGTGATCCGCGATCTGGGAAATATGGATCAGGCCGTCCACGCCCGGTACAATCTCAGCAAACGCGCCGAAGGGCATGAACTTGAGGATCTTAACCTCAGCAACGTCGCCCACGCCGTACTTGGACTTGAACACGTTCCACGGATTGTCCTCTTCACGCTTGTAGCCGAGGGAGATCTTCTTGTTTTCCTTATCCAGGCCGATGACAAACACCTTAACCTTATCGCCAACGCTGACGACTTCGGACGGGTGCTTGATGCGGCCCCAAGACAGCTCAGAGATATGGACCATACCGTCTACACCGCCGATGTCAACAAACGCGCCGTAAGAGGTCAGGGACTTGACAGTGCCCTCATACTCGTTGCCAACCTCGATAGTGCTCCAGATCTTCTCAGCAGCAGCCTTGCGAGCCTCCTGCTGGATCTGGCGGATAGAACCAACTACGCGCTTGCGCTGACGGTTGATCTCGGTGATATAGAAGGACTGCTTGGTCTTAACCAGCTGGCTCATCGGCTGATCCTTCGGTACGCCGGTCTGGCTGGCCGGGATAAAGACGCGCACGCCGAAAGCGGTCGCAACAACGCCGCCGCGATTCTCTTCCACGATGGTGCCCTCAACAACCGTATGCTCCTCGTGAGCCTTCTCGATGGTCTCCCAGCCCTTGAGCTGGTCAACGCGCTTCTTAGACAGGGTTACGGTGCCTTCGCCGTCGTTAACGCGTACAACAACCGCCTCGATCTCGTCGCCCGGGTGGATGTTCGCCGCAGCATCAAAGTTCGGATCGTCCGACAGTTCGCTCAGCGGAATATACGCAGTGTGCTTAACGCCAAGATCGACCTGTACGTCGGTCGTGGATACAGCGACAACAGTACCGGTGACTTTCTCTCCTGTATTTAAAGTCTTGAAGGACTCCTCCAGCATTGCGGCAAAGTCCTCGCCGTTTTCAATTTTGGTTTCTTCGCTCATCATGTTACTGACCTCCTTAATTATCCATGCCGGTGTCGATGCACCCGCTGTGATCCCGACACGCCCCTCCCGGCAGAGCTCCTGCGTAGTAAGCTCCGCGGCATCCTCGACATAAAGCACATTACTGCACAGCGAGCGGCTGATCTCATACAGCCGTTTTGTGTTGGAACTTTTCTTGTCGCCAATCACGATCATTTGATCCGACGCACCGGCAAGCAGACGAGCCTCCGACTGACGCTCATCCGTCGCTTTACATATTGTATCAAAAATTTTGAGGTTTGTACACCTTTTTTTTATCAGACCGACGGAAATATTCCAAATTGCCCGATTGATAGTTGTCTGTGCAACTACGGAAATGGGCCTGTCAACCACATCCGGACGTTCGGTGAACTCCTTTGTCTGCCCTTCACCATCCAACACGACCGACTCGCCGCACCAGCCTTGGATGCCGACAACCTCGGGATGCCCCGCGCTGCCAAGGATGATGACCAATCTCCCATCCCGGCTTTCACGGTCGGCAATGCGGTGAATTTTCTGCACAAACGGGCAGGTAGCATCCAACACCTTGCAGCCTTTTTCCTCAAGTGTGCGATAAACCGCACGCGGTACGCCATGCGCACGGATCAATACGGAAGCACCGTCCGGGATTTCCTCCAATGTTTGCGCGGTTCGCACGCCGCGCGATTCAAGCCGCCGAATCTCATGCATGTTGTGGATGATCTCGCCATAAGCGTAGATCACGCCGTCTTTGCCCGCCTGCTGCTCGGCCATGTCGACCGCGCGACGCACGCCAAAGCAAAATCCGGCGGTTTTGGCAACTGTTACGCTCATACCTGCTCCTTCAGGGCATAAATGCGGTGCAGAATATCGTCCGCAATCACACCATAGTCTTTTTCCTTCGGGTCAGGCAAGAACGGCTTACCGATCACGACCGTTGCCTTGCAGCGGAACCCCTTGTTTTCTGTAATATACATGGGAAGAATGGGTGCACGGGTCTTGACAGCGAGCATTGCCGCGCCCTTCTTTGTCTCTCCTTCTGCCGCGCCACGCGTGCCCTGCGGGAAGATAATCAGTTTGCGTCCCTCACGCACCGCGCCAAGCGCCGTTTTGATGGCAGTAATATCCGCACCAGAGCGGTCGATCGGAAACGCACCAAGCGCCGCAATCAGCCATGCAAAAAACTTATTGCCCTCAAACAGCTCCTTTTTCGCCATCAGGCGAAGCGGTGTCTTATGCCCCAAAGCAACCGCTGCGAACGGCGGGTCGGATAACTGGATATGGTTCGGGCAAACCACGCAGCCGCCGTCCGGGATATTTTCACGGCCAATAACGCGATACCCAAAATGAATATGGAAAGCCAAAGCCACAAACGGGATGGCGAGCCACTGGAACCAACGGTGATATTTTAGTTTCATTTTCTTTCTTCTGTCCTTTCGCGAATGATGCGCAGCACCGCTTCGATGCTTTGCTCGAGCGAAATATCGCTCGTGTCCAGCAGCACGGCATCATCCGCCTGCCTGAGCGGTGCAACTGCACGCGTCGAGTCCTGCAAATCGCGCTGCCGGATATCGTGCAGCACCTGATCGAATGTCACCTGCTGTCCCTTTTCGCACAGCTCCAGATAGCGCCGCTGTGCGCGCGCCTCATCCGATGCAGTCAAGAAAATCTTAACCGGCGCATCCGGCAGGATAACTGTACCGATATCGCGCCCATCCATCAGGATATTGCCGTTTTTCGCCATATTTCTCTGGGTTTCCAGCAAGAACGCACGTACCTCCGGCACAGCCGAAACCTGAGAGGCATATTTGGCAATCTCAGGCGTGCGGATAGCCTCGGACACATCTTCGCCGCACAGCAGGATGTGCTGCTCACCATCCTGATAGCGGATTGCAAGTTCTACCGTGGGCAGCGTTGCCACAATACCAGCTATATCATCCCCGGAAATACCTCTGCGGCACACCGCGAGACCGATGGCACGGTACATCGCGCCCGTATCGACATAGACATAGCCCAGCTTTGCCGCAGCCGCGCGCGCGACGGTTGATTTCCCCGCGCCAGACGGGCCGTCGATCGCCACTGAAATATAACCCATCAGTTTTCCTCCTCCTGCGCGGCGGATAGCCCGGCCAGACGGCCAGTTGACCACGCGATCTGTAAATTGAAACCGCCGGTATAGGCGTCTACATCCAACACCTCGCCCGCAAAGTGCAGCCCGGCACATTTTTTCGATTCCATTGTTTTTGGGCTGACCTCACGCACATTCACACCGCCCGTCGTTACGATTGCCTCGGCGATCGGACGCTTGCCCGATACGACGACCTGAAAATGCTTGAGTGTGTGTAAGAGCGAAGCGCGCTGCACCTTGGTGATACTATTGACCTTTTCATGCGGGGCAATCCCGGACATCTGTACCACCACGGGTATGATCTTGCGCGGCAGCAAATCACCCAACGCATTGATAAAATCGCTGTTTTTGTGCTTGTCAAAATCAGAAAGCAGCCGCTTGTCCAGCGTTTTCTCATCGAGCGCAGGCTTGAGGTCGATCTCGACACGATACTCCTTGCTGCCGAAATGCCGCATATGCGCGGACGCAGACAGGATTAACGGTCCAGACAGGCCAAAATGCGTAAACAGCATTTCACCAAAGTCAGAAAAAATCTTTTTGTTGTTCTCGAACACGGTCACCTGCACATTGCGCAGGCTGAGCCCCATCAGTTCTCGACAGATGTCCCCCGCCTCAACCAACGGCACAAGCGACGGGTTGGGCGGCACGACCGTATGTCCTGCCTGTTTGGCAAAGCGATAACCGTCGCCAGTCGAACCGGTCTGCGGATAGGAGGCGCCACCGGTCGCAACGATTACCCGGTCAGCAGCATACAGCTTACCGCCTGCGTGCACGCCAATCACACGGCCATCTGCAATTTCGAGCGATGCCGCGCTTTTCTGTACTATCGTAACACCCAGACGTTTGATCCAGGTAAAAAGTGCATCAATAATGTCCGCAGACTTATCGGAAACCGGAAAAACACGGTTGCCGCGTTCGGTTTTAAGCGGCACGCCGTGCATTTCAAAAAATGCCATTACATCCGCCGGAGAAAAACAGCCCAGCGCAGAATAAAGAAACCGCGGATTGACCGGTACATTTTGCAGCACTGTCTGTGCATCACAGTTATTGCACACATTACAGCGGCCCTTCCCCGTGATGAACAGCTTGCGGCCGACCTTTTCATTCGTTTCCAGCAGCGTCACGCGAGCGCCTTGTTCAGCCGCCGTACCCGCAGCCATCAATCCGGCCGCACCGCCGCCGATCACAATGATATTCAATTTGCCTCGTCCTCCGGCTTCTCGTATACGTCGTATTCCTCCCAAATGCTCTCGAGCTTGTTGAAAGTTTGCTCGATCTCATCCCGGCGGCTCATGCCGACCGCAACGATCAGCGCGTTAATGACCGAAAGTGGTGCGACAAGGGAATCGACAAAGCTTGCCATATCACTGCGGGCAAGCAGCAGATGATCCGCCACACGCGCCAAAGGCGACAGACGCGAATCGGTCAGCGCGATCACGCGCGCGCCGCGGTCACGCGCATATTGCATTGCGCTGAGTGTGCGCTTAGAATAGCGCGGAAAGCTGACGCCGAACACGACATCGCCCGGCCCAACACGCAGCACCTGCTCAAAAATTTCACTGACACTGTTGGTATGTACCAAACGCACATTTTCAAACAGAAGGTTAAAATAGAACCCAACAAAGCTCGACAACGCGCTCGAAGAACGCACACCGAGTATATAGATCCGTTTCGCCCCGATCAATGCGTCCACCGCACCCTGGAATGCGTCACGGTCGATCTCATCAAGCGTCTGACGGATCATATCCATATCCGCGTGCAATACGGTCTGCAGCACATCGCGCCCGCCCATGCGGTCGCTCGATACCTCCATACGCTGCACCGAGGTCAGCTTGTTGCGGATCATCTCCTGCAGCGCCCGCTGCAAATGCGGATAGCCATCGTATCCCAGTTCTGTTGCAAAACGCACAACGGTCGATTCGCTCACACCGACGGTGGTTCCCAGCCGGCTTGCCGTCATAAAGGCAGCCTTATCGTAATGCTCCAAAATGAAGCGTGCAATCTGTTTCTGACCCTTGGAAAATCCGGGCAGCTCACTCTGTATCTTATTGATCAGGTCGTTCATGATTCCTCTCTCCTGCATGCAAAAACTGCATTTTGCCGTTTATATTGTAAGCGTTTTACATGCAAAATGCAAGATGTTTTGCATCAATCCTGCAAATTTGCAGAAATTTGCTGCAAGTATGCAAGTTCATCCGGCGTCAGATCCCGCCATGCGCCGCTCTTGAGACGCGGGTCGAGCGGCAATTCCCCTACGGCCACACGCTTGAGGCGCCGCACCTCAAGCCCACACTGTTCGCACATTTTACGGATCTGGCGGTTGCGCCCCTCATGGATCGTCAAACGCAGCTTGGCGCTCCGCTCATCCTGCTCGAGCACCACAACCGTTGCCGGTCGGATGCGATAGCCGTCGATCTCCATTGGCTCAGATAAGCGCTGAATATGATCCAGCCGTCCGCGCACACGCACCTCATAGTGCTTTTCCACCTCGTGCTTCGGATGCGTGAGCGCATGCACAAACTCACCGTCATTTGTCAGCAGCAAAAGGCCCTCGGAGTTGTAGTCCAGACGGCCGACCGGTACCACACGCGCACGGCAATCCCGCACCAGATCGGCGACTGTCTTGCGGCCGCGCTCATCCTTCATGGTGGATACATAGCCTCGCGGCTTATAGAGCATCAGATATCTTTTTTCCTCCGCAACGCCAACCGGCTTGCCGTCAACCATGATCTTGTCTTTTTGCAAATCAGCACGGTCGCCGGGCGACGCCGCATGACCATTGACCGTTACACGGCCTTCCAGCATCCATCTCTCCGCCTCACGCCGCGAACAAAGCCCGGCCTGCGCAAGGACTTTCTGCAGTCTTTCTTCCACTTGATGTCCTCCGTTTTTCTCTGTCTTTGTCAATCATTGCCGAACAGCTTTTCCCAAAGCCGATCGGTAAAGCTCTTTTCTTCATGCTCCAATAATACGGCCCCACCATACACCAGCGCGTCGCTCGCCAGCGCTACACCGTCCAGCCGGTATTCAATCTGCCCCGCCGATGCGCTTTGCACGACCGGCGCATAACAGATACGGTCGCCGTAACGCACGGTCTCCAGCCGTTCGCGTTCACCCGGCAGCAAGTAAGCCGTCACCGTGTTGCGCGCAACCAAAGGCACCGTGTCCACCTTGCCCCCAAACACCTGCTGCTGTACGATCGTGTCACCTGCTTCATGCAGTGTCACAGGCTCATATTTGGCAAAACACTGCTCCAGCAGCGCAACATGGTCATTCCAGTCATCCGGGTCATTCAGCGTCACAGCGACAAGTGTGCGCCCATTGCGTTCAGCAGCTGACACAAGGCAGCGCCCAGCGGCCTTCGTATAACCGGTCTTGACACCGATCGCATCTTCATACATGCTAAGCAGCCGGTTGTGATTGGAGAATATGCGCTGCCCTACCGTATACGTTTTGGTTGAGACGATCTGCCGGAACACCGGGTCTCGCAGCGCCTCAGCCGTGATAATTGCCAGCTCATGCGCTGTCGTATAGTGATTATCTGCCGGCAGGCCGTTCGGATTTTCAAAATGTGTGTTGGTCAGGCCAAGGGACGCTGCTTTGTCATTCATCTTCTGAACGAAAGCATCCAATCCGCCGCACTCCCCTGCGATTGCAACCGCAGCGTCATTGCCGGATTCCAGCATCAGGCCATAAAGCGTGTCACGTATGGTGAGGGTTTCACCTTCCTGCAGGTACATCGACGTGCCCTCAACCTGCGTGTACGCCTTCTTCACCGTATACGTCCGGTCAAGGTCCCCCTCGCCAAGCGCAACCAGCGCGGTCATTATTTTAGTAGTCGAAGCCATCGGCAGCTGCTCATCCGCGTTCTGCGAAAACAGAATCTCGCCAGTATCCGCATCGATCACCACTGCAGCCCGTGCACTCAAAGCCCCTGCCGCGGGCAAACACAGCACACACCACAACAGGCAGCACAGAATTTTTCTCACGTTCACACCTCTCCCTTGCATGACAAAACCTACTCGGCAAATCTGCGAGTAGGTTTTGCGGGGAGCGTCGGTGTTATTCGTCGGCTTCTGTTTCGTCTGCCTGCGGCGGATTGGCCTTGCCCTTATAGCCCTCGACAAAGCTCGACACCTTGTTGATCGCGCCGGGAATCATTTCCACCAAACGGTCAACCGTAGTGGCGGCCTGCGCATTGATACCCAGAATATTCGCGCTGCCATCGCGCGAAATGATCAGAAAGCAGACCGGCGAAACCGTCACGCCCGCGCCGCCGCCGCCGCCAAACGCAAGCGGTGCACCGGGCTGCGTGTGCTTTGACGCAAAATCACTGCCGCCGGACGCAAAACCAAATGTCACCTTGGACACAGGGATCACAGTCGTGCCATCCGCCGTAGTGATCGGCGTACCGATAATGGTATCAACGTCCACCATTTCCTTGATTTTCGCCATTGTTTCGGTCATCAGGTTGCTGATGGGATGCTCATTCATTTCCAATCGCCTCTTCTTTCTTGATCAATCTTTTATACAGACAGAATAATTCCCTACTGTGCCGCAGCAGGCACCAGATTACACGGAGCGGACGCACGGAACAATAAACAGTAAAGGCCCATTCCGTATGGTCTGCCTCAAAATCTGCGTCCACATCGACATGATAATCCTTCATTTCAAAAGTATTCTCCAAAAACGGGACAACCATGCCGGTAATCGCAGCGGATGAACCAAGCAGCATACCGGTTTTTGCCGCATCGTCTGTGCCAATCATCACTCGCACCCGCAAACGACTGATGCGCAGCGTATCCGTCAACTCGCTTAGCAAACGAAGTGCAAGATCAATGAGTTCGCCGGCATCCAATTCCTCCCGGTTCAGGGAGTATCTATACTTTTTCTTTTTCTTCTTTTTTTTGGGCTTTTCAGGCGCGGCTTTGGCTGGTTCGGCAGATGGCTGCTTTTTCAGATGTCTGGGAGGCGGCCAAACCGGGATACGGAACAAGCCATAGCGTAGCTCCACGCTGATCTCCCCGTTCACGCCAACAGCCTCTACGCCTGTACGCACATTCAGCAAAAGCAATGCGGACAGCAGTAAGAACAGCACAACCCCCAGCAGCACGATCAGCACCACAAGTATTACGGGCATGTATGTCTCACTCCGTTTCCTGCGGGGTTCCTGATGCGCTGGGTGGCGTCAATGTAACGGTCTGCACATCCTGCGGCGTTACGTCTTCATCCAACTCAAGCTCCATCTGTTCATTCTCCTCGAGTGCAGGCAATTCAGGCAGTTCGTCTAAGCTTTTTATCGCAAATGTGCGTAAAAACGCCTCGGTCGTGCGGTACAAAATCGGACGGCCGGGCACATCCATGCGTCCTGCCTCTTCGATCAGCCCTTTCTCAACCAGACCCGCAACCGTACCGCCCGAGTCCACACCGCGCAGCTGGTCAATAAACGCGCGCGTAACTGGCTGGCGGTATGCCACGATCGTCAGCACCTCGAGCGCTGCCGGCGTCAGAGACGGCGGCCGACGCGACTCCGTTACGCGCCGCGCCGCATCCGCATATAGCGGCCGGGAACAAAGCTGCAGCTTATCATCCAGCCTAAGCAGCATAATGCCGCGATTTTCAAAATCATACAGGTTTTCCAGCGCATCAGCCGCTTCCAGCAAGCGCTCACGCGAGGTCTCCAGCGCGGCGGCCAGCCGTTCCACCGGCACCGCGTCCCCCGCGGCAAACAGCACGGCTTCCAGCCCGGCCTCCAATTCGGTCATTGGTTAAAACTCCCCTTTGTCAGTTATCAGCGTCAGTTCCATGTCCTCACCGTCGCCCTCAAGACGGACGCGGCGGTTTTTGGACAGTTCAAGCACTGCCAGAAAGGTCGCCACGATCTCCGAACGGCTTTGTGCGTCGTCAAACAAACGGCGAAACGGCAGACGAACATGATGCAAAAAACGCTTTAAAATCGCCGTAATCCGACCTTCAACCGGCACAGGCTCACGCCCAACGATACCAGAAAATGCGCTGGCCGGCGGCGGCACACGCCGCTGTGCGCGGCGCAGCATATTATTGGCCGCCCGGATCAAATCTGCCACCGCATGGTGATATTCGCGCGGAACATCACCCAACTGCTCAGGTGGTTTGACGAAAATATTGCGACCCACCTCTCCTTTTTCGCGGAAAAAGGACGCCGTCTCTTTGATGCGCTGGTATTCGAGCAGCATCTCTACCAGACCGGCACGCGGATCCTCTTCCTCCTCTTCCTCATGCCGCGGCAGCAGCATTTTGGATTTGATATATACCAGCTGGGCTGCCATTGCAACAAAATCACCGGCAACATCCAAATCCATTGCCTCGGCCTCGTGCAGCACAGCCATATACTGGTCAAGGATCTCCGCAATCGGAATATCATAGATGCTGACCTTGTTCTTGGCGATCAGGTGCAACAGCAGGTCAAGCGGCCCTTCAAAGTGTTCCAGATGAAATTCCATGCCGCCCCACCTTACAGGAACAGGCTGACAAAGCGCAGCGCCAATTCAAGCACCCCTGCGCCGACCCAGTTCATAATACCATCCAGCCAGCCGCGCCAGAGCGCCAAGATAAACACCAGCAGAATAATATTCTGGTACCGCTGCAGCTTGAGCGACCACGAAAACGGCAGGAATGCGTCCAACACGCGCGAGCCGTCCAGCGGGTGTACCGGAATCAGGTTAAAAACACCCAAACCGACCGACATGCTTGCCACGATCGACAAAAACAGTGCAAGCGTCTGCATAAAGGCGCTGCTGCCGTACAGCCAGACCGGGACATACAGACAATAAGCCACAAAAGCGGTCAGGAAATTTGCCACCGGACCTGCCAGCGCCGTAATCGCCATGCCCCAACGACGGTTTTTGAAGTTGGAAATATTGACCGGTACCGGCCGCGCCCAACCAAAGCCAAATAGCAGCAGGCACAAGAAGCCAAACGGGTCAATATGCGCCATGGGCGACAGCGTGATACGACCGGAATCATGTGCGGTGCGATCACCCAGCAAATATGCCGCGCCGCCATGTGCCGCCTCATGTACCGACAGGCACAGCACGATCGCGGGCAGCGACAACGCCAGCGTGATGAACGCGGATCGTAAATCACCGCTCAGCAAAGCTCTCCAAAGCAAAAGAAACCCTCCAAAATAACGGCGCCGACCATAACAGCCAATGCTCCAGTTTACCCATTTTAAACCGGTTTACCCAAAGCTGCGCCTATGTATGTTTGAAATTATACCACGCTGGGCACAAAATGTCACCTGTTTCTTTAAAACTGCTGCATATTCGTGCAATCGCCAAACGAAAAGACAGGAACGCACTTTTCACGTCCCTGTCTCCATTGCCTTATGTAAGTTTTACGCCTCGATCTTCTGTCCACGCTTGTTGAGGATTTTCATGGCGCCTTCCGCATCGGCTACATCATAAAACACCATGCCGTCCACGCGGCCGCGATTCTCCGCATCAGACATGTTGATTTTAGGATGGCAGGCGCGCCAGCGCATTTCCTTGCGCATATACTCAAAAATACTGCTGCCCATCGCAATGCAGGCGTGATTGGCAACATCATCAACCTGCTCTACCTCGTCGATCGCAGCCAATTCCATTTCATAGACCTTTTTCGCTCCGACTACAAGAAAAGCGCGCTCATTGGTCAAAAAGAAATGCTGACGGCTTACGCGTACACGCTCAATAAACGGCACCGACGCAATCAGCAGGCCAATCAATGCCATAATCACTACAATGTGTGTTTCGCTCTCCGCGTTTTGTGAGCAGTAAGCCAGAATCAGGCCGCCAACCGCTGCCAATGTAATCAGCCAAAGCCGCAGTACACTCATGCGGTTCCCCTTTTCGATCAGCGGGAACGGCTCAGGCGCTCCTTGCCACAATATACTTTCTCCCTTGCGCAGACGGCTTTTTACCACATTTTCCATCAGAAACACTCCCTTTATTTGTTTATCATCTTGTATACAATCTTGTATTTCTTATGGATATATTATAGCATGTCAAGTCGTTTACCTGCTGCTAAGCAGCTTGCTGTTGGCGTTAATCTTCCGCCAAGACACCCGAAAATACCGTTTAGATTTTGTCAAGAGCGTTTTGAAGGCTGATGGCATTATGGCAATTCCTTTTCTTTTTAACGGCACATTAACATCTTTTCTGCTATAATATAGTTGGGCAGAAATAGTCATTTGCCTGCACTCTACTCCGGGAGGCAATCCCCATGAATCAAATTCAACCAAAAGTTCGACTATTCAGCTTTTCATTTCGGGATTTTCTGATATTTGCCGGCATTTTCGCCTGTGCAGTTGAACTTTGTATCCTGCTTCGCATGGCAGATAGCAGTGATGGCTTTGCTTCACCAGTTTTTGTTCTGGCTGTGCTCCTCATCTCACGATTCACAAACGGCTACCTTTTCGGCACACTTGCCGCCGTGCTCAGCGTTATCGGCATTAACTACATTTTTACATATCCATACTGGGAATTTAATTTTACGCTTGCGGGCTACCCATTGACCTTTCTGACGATGTTTGGCGTTTCCATTGTCACTTGCACAATGACCACCAAGATCAAGCAGCAGGAAAAGCTTCGCGTCGAAGGGGAAAAAGAAAAAATGCGTGCCAACCTGCTCCGATCGGTTTCGCACGATATCCGTACGCCGCTCACTTCGATCGTTGGCGCTACCTCCACCCTGCTTGAAACCGAAGGCCTGTCCCGCGAGGAACAGCGCGAACTGCTCGAAGATGCACGCGATGAGGCCCAATGGCTGATCCGCGTAGTGGAAAACCTGCTGTCTATCACCCGCATGGGCGACGCACGCGCACAGCTGTCCAAATCGCCGGAAGCGGCAGAGGAAATCCTCGGCGAAGCAGCACGAAAATTCCGCAAGCGATTTCCTAATATCCGAGTAACCGTTGCCGTACCGGATGAACTTCTGTTAGTCCCCATGGACGCAATCCTGATTGAACAGGTGCTGTCCAACCTTCTCGAGAATGCCGCAGTACACGGACAGACCGTTTCCTGTATTCAGTTGAATGTACAGCGCGAAGAAGCGTATGCCTGCTTTACCGTACGGGATGACGGCTGCGGCATCCCGCCAAAAGAACTGCCGAAACTATTTGACGGTACGCTTAAGCGTAGCGAAACGCCGTCCGGCGACGGAAAACGAAATATGGGACTGGGGTTGTCGGTGTGTATGGCAATCGTACGTGCCCATGGCGGCACGATGCAAGCAAAAAATCTTGACCACGGCGCGGAATTTTCTTTCCGTTTGCCCCTGAGTGAAAAAGGAGTCAGCGAAACATGAATATACGGGAAAAAATATTGATCGTTGAGGATGAGAAAAGCATTGCGCATTTTATTTCCACCATTCTTACCTCCAACGGTTATGAAACCTTACAGGCGCGTTCGGGCGCTGAAGCAATGACCATGATTTCTTCCCACTGTCCGGACTTGGTGATCCTCGACCTCGGCCTGCCGGATATGGATGGATCGGAAGTGCTTCGCAGCCTGCGGTCGTGGTCCAGCCTGCCCGTCGTTGTGGTATCTGCGCGCTCGCATGAAAACGACAAGGTCGCCGCACTTGATCTCGGCGCGGACGACTATCTGACCAAGCCCTTTGGCACAGGCGAGCTGCTCGCCCGCGTGCGCACTGCAATCCGGCACACCCGCACCACCTCCCCCAGCAGCGAGATTGCCCAGCACGGCACTTATACCGTAGGCGATCTGACCATTGATTATAATAAGCACCAAGTGCTGGTGCGCGGCGAAAATGTCCATCTGACACTCAGCGAATTCCGTATTGTCGCACTGCTGGGCAAATATGCCGGTAAAGTGCTGACCTATGATTACATCATTAAGGAACTGTGGGGGCCGCGCGCAGGCGGCGACAATCAGATTTTACGCGTGAATATGGCCAATATCCGCCGCAAGATCGAGAAAAACCCTGCTGAACCGGAATATCTGTTCACCGAAGTCGGTGTTGGCTATCGACTGGCAGAGAACGAATAAATCTTAAATACAAATCAAAAAGGCGAACCTCATTGGAGGTTCGCCTTTTTGGTCACGCTAAAATCAGATATTCAGTTCCTTTTTGAGCGCGTCGATCATTTCCTGATACTCCGCATCGGTCAGATATACCGGCTCCGGATTGGTAATGGCAAAGCTGCCGCCGAACTCAAAGCCGCCCTCGTATTTCGGGACGATATGGAAATGCAGATGGGGATTGGTATCGCCAAACGAACCAAGATTAATCTTGGTGCAGCCCCACAGCTTCTTCACCGCGCCGGACGCAGCCGCCAGATCGGACATATAATCGTTGCGCTCCTGCTCGTCGCACTCGCACAGCTCCTTTTTGTGGCTGCTAAGCGCCAGCGCGCAGCGGCCCTTGTGCGCCTGATCCTTGAACAGATACAGCGTACCCGCCTTCATATCGCCAACCTTGAACATAATGGCCTCGCGGGCCTCGTTATGCTCGTCACAATAGAAACATCCCATTGCTAAACTCTCCTTTGCAGATTACTGTATTTTCATTATACTGCCTGTCCCCGGTTATTTCCAGTGTTTTTTATGGACAGACCGCATAGAAATTGGTGTCCCATGCCGGCACATAAGGATGATGCCGCAAATACAGCCGATAATCCGCGCAAAGCGCATGCACCGCGAGCGGCAAAGCGAAGAAATCTGCGCTGCGATGATACGCCGCTAAATTCAGCTTGGGGCGGTATGTCCGAATCGTCTGTGCTGCACCAGCCAGCGCCTCATATTCCGCACCCTCCACATCCATTTTCAGATAGGTACACGGCGCGCCGTCCAGCACACTGTCCAGCGCACGCATCTGCGTCTCCTTACCTTGCTTGGAAACGCGCGACTGCCGCCCCGCCTGATCGGAAAAGTGCAGCACCGTATCGCACGACCACGCTCCCCCCTGTTCGCACCGCACGTTTCCACCAAGCGTTTCCGCATAGGCCGACAGCTTCCGGAAGCTGCGCCGGTCCGGCTCAAGAGCCGTGATCGATGCAAACGCGCCGTTTGTATAATGTAACAGCTCGCGGATGGTGTCTCCTGTGTATGCTCCCAGGTCGGCAAAGTGTTCTTCCCTTGTAGGCCGCAGGACGTTTTGGAACACTTCATCTTTGTCTGTTTCACTGTCGCGCAGATATTGCAGCTTACCGGACAGCTTGAACCGCACGGTATCAAGGAATACATGGCGCGATTGCTCATCAGCCAGCAAATCAAACGCAGCCTGCATTTCGTCCGCATGTTCATGGACAAACAGCCTGTCGAACACCGGCCCGGGTACAACCGGCACGTCTGGCGCATAGACCGTATATTTCGCATCGAGCGCATACATTTTTTCCAACACTTCCGGCCGCTGACTGGCAAACGAAATCACAATAACGATATCTTTACCAAACTGCTCAACCGCTTCCGATAACCTCAACACACGGAAGCCGTGAAAACTGTGCCCACGCACAAATTCGTCGCTGGCAAATACGCCGGACGCACAGATGCCGCGTACATCAAACTGCGCCAGGATTTTATCCGCGCCATCCCCCATGCCATATAGCAGGATAGGGCGGGTTTCTGCTCGCAACATCTCCCATACGGACTGCTCCAACGTCAAAAAATCCATATAAACTCCCCTTTTCCGTGCCTATCATTATACTGTGTGCGCACCTTGCTGTAAAGCTGAAAAAACTTTTTCGGGACACAATTTTCTCATTGCGGTTTATCCGACGGTACAGTATAATTTGAATAGAAGGCAATCAAAACAAGGGGGTGCGGCCATGTCTGAAACAAACGGTATTCTGGCAATGGACCCAGAGCATTACCGCGAAATTGACGGCGTGGTGTTCGATCTGGACAGCTATGAAAAGCACTGCGCACCCACCGAACCGACACCCGAAGATACGCCGGAGCCGCCCACCATGCCGATTCCTGAGCCGGAAGGCATTCTCGCGATGGACCCTGAGCACTACCGTGCGATCGACGGTGTAGCGATGGATGAAGACAGCTACGCACGCCACAGCCAGCCGCCTGCGGCAGAAGAATCGCATCCGGAAGAAATCGCGGTTGACGATAGCACCCCAACCGGCGTATTTGCTGTCGATCCTTATCCGGACGGCTGGTATCCTGCGGAAGATGGCAGACCACCTGTTCCCATCATGGGCGGTGCACTTTCTCCAGTCGAAATTCTGGACAACGGCGTACATGTCGTAACGGTCACGCGCACAGTATTTGTGCGCACTGGTTCGGGTTCCGGCTCCGGTTCATATGTGACTTCTTACACCACTTCCTACCGCACTAGCTACCTCTCCTCTGGGTCAGGCTCCTATGTATTTGGTTCGTGCACCTATCTGGTCGGCGGTTACGGATTGGAGCTGGTCTGATGCTGCGTGCGTTTCACTCTAACTGGACGCGTCCGTTTTTTGCCCGTTCCCCCGATCGCCCCTATACGGTCGAACCGTTTGAGCTGCTGACTACCGCACTGTCCGCGCTTGCGTGGCGGCGGGAAAACGGACCCATCCGCATGATTTGTGATACCGAGGCCAAGCGATATTATGACACGCTCGGCCTTTCTTTTTTATGGGACGAAGGCGTGCATCCGCTGCTCGACACAATGCCCAAAGACGTTAACCCCATGGCATTCTGGGCGGCAGGCAAGTTGTACGCCATGGCTGCCATGCCCTGCCCTTGCGTGATGATCGATACCGACTTTATTTGCTGGAAACCGTTAGCGCCCATACTGAAAGGGCTGGACGCAGCCGCCATCCACCGCGAGGACATCATGCCAGACATTTACCCGGACGCACGCGCTTTCACCCAGACGCACGGCTTTGACTTTTCCGGCTTTGACTGGACAGTGCAGCCGTTCAACACCGCGCTGTGCTATTTGGCGGATGATGGTTTCCGACGGTACTACACCGATACTGCCATCCGGTTCATCCGATCTTCCCCCAACGCCGACGATGTGCTCACCTATATGGTCCTTGCCGAGCAACGTCTGCTCGCCATGTGCGCCGCGAAAAAAGGCATCCGCGCCGCCGCGCTGTCCGATCTGGAGGCACTGTTCACCGGCGCGCAGCAAGGCTATTTCACGCATATCTGGGGGTTCAAACAGCAGATGCGAGACGAACCTGCGCTCTATGAGGACTTCTGCCGTCGCTGTGCCGCACGCCTGCGACGCGACTTTCCAGATGCCGCGAAACGTATCGCCGCAGTACCAACACTCGCTCCCTATTTTTCTGATTGATGGAAAAAGCGGCCCGCACCAAAACGGTGCGGGCCGCTTTTCTATGAATTTCAGTCGGGATATGCTTGCTTTAGTTCCTCGAGTGTGGCCATGACCGCACCCTTATGCTGCACGGTCAGCGAAGCATACTGCGCCGAGAAACGCAGATAGGCTTCAAGACGTTCCTGCGGCAATGTGACCAGATCATTTGCACCGATACCGTCTCGTGTCAACTGATACAGGAACGAGCCAATAAACGAGTCGCCGGCGCCGGTGGTATCCGTCACAGGAACGGACAGCGTTTCGGCAAAAGCTTCGGTCTGCGGCGTATATACCGCCGAGCCGTTTGCGCCGCGCGTTACGAGCAAAAGCTTGCAGCCGTTTTCAAACAGCTGCTTTGCCGCCGCGCGTTCATCCGTGCATCCAGTGACAAACTCCACCTCGTCGTCCGACAGCTTGACCAAGTCAGCACATGGGAGGAAAGTCCGGATCGCTACCTGACAATCTGCCGGATCATCCCACAGCGGCAGCCGTACATTCGGGTCAAACGAAATCAGCGCGCCCGCTTCGCGCGCGAGCGCAATCGCGCGCTGATGCGCCTGCCGCACCGGCCAGTCGACCAGATCGACCGAGCAAAAATGCAATGCCGCGCAGTCTTGGAACAAATCAGGCGTGATCTGACTTTCGTCCAGAAACAGATCGGCAGAGGGATTACGGAAAAAAGAAAATTCACGGTTTCCGGTAGCATCCAGCGAAACAAACGCCAAACCGGTATTGGCCCGGTCGGTGCGGAATACTGCCGCGCAGTCCACCCCGTTTCCCTCGAGCACCTTTAGAATATGTGTACCAAAGGCATCCTGCCCCACCTGAGAGATCATTGCCGCGCTGCCGCCCAGCCGGGCAACCGCTGCCGCAACATTAGCGGGTGCACCGCCCGCAACACGCTCAAAATGCGTTACCTCATCAAGCGCACAGCCCTTTTGCTGCGGCACAAAGTCAATCAGCAATTCTCCAATGGCAACCACTTTTTTCATGTCTGTCCCTCCAGAATGTATTGTTTGATCGCCACGGCCACTCCATCCGAGGCGTTATCTGCCGTCACAACGTCCGCCGCCGCGCGGATACTTGGCTGGGCATTTTCCATTGCCACACCAAGACCCGCCATGCGGAGCATCGATAGATCATTATCGCTGTCGCCTACCGCCATCACAGCGTCCATCCCATAGCCCAGATATGCCGCAAGCTTTGCAAGTGCACCACCCTTGTGTACACCTTTGCGGTTGATTTCGACATTTTTGAGCTGTCCGCCGTACATGATTGATGGTGCAAACTCAAACAAACCAGTATTGTCCAGTTCCTGCATCATCCGATCCACCACCTTGGGATCGAGGTGGTGCAGAATTTCTTTCAGTACATGACCGTCCTCGCGCGCAGCCACCACATCCCATCCCGCTGTATCCGGCACAAATTCATACCCTTCTGCGGTTTCATCCAGCGATACGCGGCCACGGCGACGTATTTCTTCGAGAAAGCGCAAAAACTCGCGCCCGTAATACAACTTATCCGCTGTATACAGACACGGGTCCACGCCAAACTGCGCACACAATTTGCGCACCGCTGCACACATTTCGCGATCCAATCCGTCAAAAGCGATCTGCGCACCATCTGCAAAACGCTGTACCGCTGCACCGTTGGCAATAACCGCCCAATCAGCTGGCGCATCCAGCTGTTCATTGAAAGCACGTGTCTCAGTCAGATTTCGCCCTGTGCACAATACAATCTGCACACCCTTCTGCTGTGCCAGACGCACCGCGCGCGCGTTTTCACGCGACACGCGGCTATCCGGCCCGAGCAGAGTGCCATCCAGATCAAGTGCGAGCAGTTTTATGTTCGACATCTATTATTCCACATCCTGTCGCTCTGTGATTTGCAGCGCGCCCATCTCCCAAATCTCAGCATCCGCGCCAAAAATGGTTACGCCTCGCAGATACGGCGCGGGATAGTAACGCGTAGACAGCACCTGCGCCCCATCATTGATAAATATTTCCAGAGAAGAAGCATCAGCCAGCACACGCAGGGTTTGTACCCGGTCTACCGGAGCAACACGTACAGTACGGCCTGCGCCGCCGCCATCCAATGTCAGGCGCAGCTGTCCTCGTCCCCATTCTACCACAGCGCTGCCACGGATAACAAGCCTGCCCTGCTCCTCTGTACGGCAAACCATATCGAACACCTGCGCATCCTCCGGTGCGATGCACTTACCGCGAAGCGCGTCGATCTCAGGTACAGGCATGCGGCGAAGCGTTTTGCCCTCGCGACGCAGCTGACAGGGTACAGTCAGGCAATGCTGCCAACCGTTCTCAACAGTGGGATTGGAATAGGGTGCGTCCGGCATGCCCAACCAACCGATCTGGATACGGCGGTTGCCGTCCACAAATGTCTGCGGCGCATAAAAATCAAAGCCGCAGTCCATTTCTTCAAATTCACCCAGCGTGTATTCGCTGCGGAAATCGCCTTCCAGCGGGAAATAACCACAGGTGTACACGTTTTGGAAGCGGTCGCCCTGCCGTGATACGCCCTGCGGCGAGCACTGCAGGAACCACTGACAGTCCAAGCAGAACAGGTCGGGACATTCCCACATATAACCGAATTTCTCCGGTGTCGTCAGCGTATTGATATGTGTCCAGCTGCGCTTATCGGTCGATTCGTACACCAGCAGCTCGCCGCGGTCGTCGCGGGTACGCGCGCCGAGCACCATGTAATACTTGCCGTCCTGCGCCCAGACTTTGGGATCACGCACATGGCAGGTCAGATCAGACGGGTAATCCCGGTTTTCCAGCAGCAGTTCGTTGCTCTCCACCGTCACTCCGTCACGCGACACAGCAAGCGCGGTATTGTGACCGCGCCCTGCCGTAATATAATCGTAATCGCCCGCATGCTTAACGTTGCCTGTGTAGTACAGATACAGCGTACCGTCCTCGACCAGCGCCGAGCCGGAATACACTCCGTGAATATCCCACGGCTGATCAGGGTACAGCATAGGCGGCAGCTGTTCCCAGTGCAGCAGGTCGCGGCTGCGATAGTGACCCCACATCTTGACGCCGCCCGTGGGATCAAACGGGCCGTACTGGTAAAACACATGATACCACTCGCCGCAGCGGCACAGGCCGTTGGGATCGTTCAGCCAGCCGACCGGCGGCATCAGATGGAATCGCTGCCGGAAGGGATCGGCCGCTGCACGCGGCCCATCCTCCCGTTCGATGCGGCGTACCAACCGCTTAAGATCCCGTTGTAATGCATTGCTCATGGCGATCCTCTCCTATCACTGAAGCGTCAGAACCGTATCTTTCCCGGCCTGTACCGTGCCAAACGACGGCTCTACCGACGCAAATTGATCTGTATTGGTCACAATGACCGGTGTAATGACCGGATAACCGGCTTTTTGAATCCCTTCGCTGTCAAATTCCAGCAGCAGGTCGCCCGCCTTGACGCGCCGTCCTTCCTGTACATGACCAGTGAAGAATTTGCCTTCCAGGTTGACTGTATCGACACCCACATGGATGAGCAGCTCCGCGCCGTTATCACATTCCAGACCGACTGCATGCCCCATAACGGCAGATACGGTCGCGTCACACGGGGCAACAATGCGGCTTTCCGTCGGCTTTATGGCTACGCCCTTGCCCAGCGCTCCGGATACAAACGCGGGATCGTTGGTTTCCTCCAGCGAAACCGCCTCACCACTCAGCGGAGCCACCAGCGCAATATTTCCCTGCGGTGCAGCGACTGCCGGCTTTTCCGGCTCAGCAGGCACCGTCTTGGTTTCATTTTTCTCCTCCGGAATACCGAAGATCCACGAAAGAACAAATGCAACGCCGGTTGCAATACCAATGGTCAAGATATACTGTATCGGATGATGCAGATGCAGCAGGATGCCGAAGATACCGGTAACACCCGTGCCGGTTGCGCCCAGCCCAACGATCGAAGCATACAGCGCGCCGCACGCACCACCAATCGACGCCGCGATAAACGGACGAACAAAACGCAGGTTGACGCCGAAGATGGCCGGTTCCGTGATGCCCATGAACGCGGAAAGCGAAGCCGGCAGCGCCATGGATTTCAGTTTTTTGTTCTTTGTCTTGATGGCGACTGCGAGCGCCGCGCCACCCTGTGCTACATTCGCTGCGCTTGCCAGCGGCAGCCAGAAGGTCAAGCCGTAAGCGCTGAGTTGCCCGAGGTCAATGATGGTATACATGTGATGGATACCGGATACAACAGTGGTTGCGTATAGACCACCCATGATAAACGAGCCAATGCCGAACGGAATGGCAATCAGCCACTGCACACCGTTGATCACAAAATTCTCGACCGTGGTAAATACCGGGCCGATCGCGGCAAGCGTGAGATAACCGGTTACGAATACCGAGACAAGCGGTGTAACAAACAGGTCGAACATCGGCGGCACAATTTTATGCAGCTTCTTTTCGATGAAGCACATCAGCCAAACTGCAATGATGACCGGAATGACGTGACCCTGATAGCCGACCAGCGGAATCTTATACAAACCAAAAAATACTTCCTGATAGGTATGTACACCCTCTGTTGCCACAGTCCATGCGTTCTGCAGATTGGGGTGCAGCATAATCATGCCGATAACTGCGCCGAGGAACGGATTGCCGCCGAACACTCTAGCCGCCGAGAAGGCAATCAGAATCGGCAGGAAGGTATACGCAACATTGGAAAACAGATCGGCGAATACAAACAGCGAGCTTGTGCTGTCGAGCGTAATGAAGCCGTTGTTGACCATGAACTTGAGCGACTCCATGATGCCCATGAGGAAGCCCGATGCCACAATCGCCGGAATGATCGGTACGAAAATATCGCCCAGTGTCTTAATGCCGCGCTGGAACCAGTTGCCTTTCTGCGCTGCTTGCGCCTTGGCCTCATCCTTGCTGACCGCCGCCGCGCCCGACTGCGCGATAAACTGGTCATACACCTTGTTGACCGTGCCGGTCCCAAAGATAATTTGCAGCTGTCCCTGCGCCTCAAAAACGCCCTGCACCCCTGTCGCATTTTCGAGCGCGTCCTTATCCACCTTTTTATTGTCCGCAATTACCAGACGCAAGCGTGTGGCACAGTGCGCAGCTGAGATGACATTGTCCTTTCCGCCGATGCTTTTCAGCACTTCGGCGGCTGCCTTTGCGTAATCCATTTTACTCCGCCTTTCACATATTTTCTGAAATCGATTTCACCTTTTCTGTATTCATTATACTGCGTGATAAGTCGCTTTGTAAACTCGGAATACTGACCAAACCTTTCCCGCTTTTTTTGCGCACATCTACCAGAAGCTGGTGTATAGGCAGTCAAAAAGCCGCCCGCACCCACCAGGCGCGGACGGCTTTCTTTTTTTTGCTACATCCAAATTATACTGATTCGCCAGGAAAAACTTCAAATCCAAGCATCAGCTGCTTTTTGCGGTCAACCCCTTGCTCAATAATCTCAAGCAGATCACGCGCAGCCTCTTCACCGCTGCTCTGATAATAATAATGTGCGGTGGCGAGCCGCGGACGCACCAATTCGCTCATGCGCGAATGGCCGATGCCCGCGAGAGCAACATCCTCCGGGATGCGCTTCCCCAGCATTTCCAACTGTTTCTTTGCGCCAATTGCTATGGAATCGGTTGCACAGAAAATACCCTCAATATCTGGAACGCGCGCAAGCAGCCGCTCCGCTGCGGAACTGCCACCATCGATCGAAAAATCACTTTGCTCCATCAGCACAGGGTCCGGCTCCATGCCGGCTGCATGAAACGCATCCTGATAGCCCGCGCGGCGGGCAGAACCGGCTGCGCGGTCACGCGGCGTAACACCAATATACCCGATCCGGCGACGTCCTTTTTGCAGCAGCAGCTCGGTCACAGCACGCGCCGCACCACGATCATCGTGATACACGCAGGATATGCCATCCATTTGCTGTCCCACCAATACCGCCGGCACCCCGAGCGCCGCAAGCGCTTTACGATGTGCTGCCGAAAGCATGGTCGCAACCAGAATCACCCCATCCACGTTGCCGCCGCGGAACACCTCAAGATATTCCAACTCTTTCTCGATGCGGTTATCTGTATTGGCCAGCAGCAGCCTGTACGCCTGCGCTTCCAATACCTGCGAAATCCCTGCGACAACACGGCTGATCGATTCCGAATCGATACGTGGAACGATAACGCCGATCATACGGCTCTTGCCCGTGCGCAGCGTCTGCGCCTGCTGCGAAGGTACATACCCGGTCTCCTCGATGACCCGGCGGATTGCTTCCCGCTTTTCCGAACTGACATAGCCGTTATTTAAATAACGCGACACAGCCGCTTTGGATACCCCCGCGCGCTGCGCGATTTCCGCAATCGTCATAATTGTTCCCCCTTCTGCAAGCATATTCACATGTCATTCGCGCAGCAGTGCACGACGTGCACGGTAATCCGGCATATACCGTTCCACAAGTGCCCAAAACTGCGGCCCGTGGTTTTTATGTACGATATGCGCCAACTCATGCACGACAACATAATCAATCGCAGCCTCTGGATAATCCATCAGCCGCCACGAAAAACACAGCCGGTTTTTCGGGCTGCATGAACCAAAGCGCGTGCGCGCTGATGTAATTGTCATCCCCTTCGGCTGCAGCCCCATGCGTTGCGCGTAATATGCCACCTTCGGCGGCAGTTCTTCGCGTGCGCGACGCATCAGCACAGCTTGCCCAGCTTCGTCCGGCTCCGGATGCGCCGCAAGGCGCGCCCGCTGCCGCGCTTGCGCCTTTTGGATCCATTCCGCATGCTCCTGTACAAATCGCTCAATCGAAGCGGCCGATGCACGCAAGGGCGCGCGCACGATCACACGTCCCTCGCGCGTAACCTCGAGCCCAAGTGTACGACGGCGCGAGCGAATCAACTCAACCTTGTCCACGCGCCTGCTCCCGGCTCTCTAAAATACGGTTATAGAAGAACATCGCAACCGACACACCGCAAATGACCAGATAACCCAACACGCTCCAACCATCCGGCACCTGATCAAATAAGAAGAAGCCCAGCAATGCAGAGAACAACACCTGCGTATAATCAAAAACAGAAATCTCCTTAGCCGGCGCATGCGCATATGCCAGCGTTACACCAAACTGGCCAAGTGTCGCGGCTGCACCTGCGCCCAACAGACAGGCCAGCTGCGCCCATGTCATCGGGTGGAAGTCCAGCAGCAGATACGGCAGACAGAACAATGTGGAAAAGGTCGAGAAAAAGAACACTATACGCGCACTTTTTTCCCCTTGTTTGGACAGAACACGCACCGCTGTGTATGCCGCACCTGCAAGCATGCCGCCCAGCAGACCAATCAGCGCCGGAAACATATCTGCCGAAAAACCTGGCTTAATAACCAGCATACTACCGCCGAACGCTGCCAGCACCGCCAGATACTGCCAGACATTGGCACGTTCCTTGAGCATAAACAGTGAAAACAGGATTGCAAAAAACGGCGACATCTTGTTTAGGATATTGGCATCAGCCAGCACCAAACGGTCGATCGCATAATAATTGCACAGCACACCCAGTGTACCGCAAATCGCGCGCATAAGCAGCATGGGAAGATTCCCTTTCTCCCACTTCCAACTTATCCCCTCACGCCGCAGCGCCGCCGCTGCAACAAACATCGCGACCAGATTCCGGAAGAACGACTTCTGCATGGACGGCAGGTCACCCGCAAGTCTTACAAATGTACTCATCAGTGCAAAACCGAATGCGGACAGCAAAATAAATCCGATCGCTTTGCTTTTATTGGAAAGCACCAGCCTTCCCCTCCCTATATTTTTTTCATATGTACTGCATTATAACACAGTTTTGACCGTCATGCAAAGGCCGGCGGCACCGCTTGACCTTTTCCCATCCTCATGTTATCTTTTTAGAAGTATAACGGTTTCGTTCTGTTTTCTTATACATGAAACCCACGAAAGGAGCGACCCATGGAACAGGAGATCAAACTGACCAAGCTGGCCAGCTGTGCAGGCTGCGGCGCCAAGGTCGGCGCAGGCACGCTTGCCCGTCTGCTGGACGGCCTTGCCGTGCGCGCGGATGAAAATTTGCTGGTCGGCTTTGACAAAAGCGATGATGCAGCGGTTTACCGTGTGTCTGATGAACTGGCACTTGTGCAAACCGTTGATTTTTTTCCGCCGATCGCAGATGATCCGTTTCTGTTCGGACAGATCGCAGCGACAAACGCCTTGTCCGACGTGTATGCGATGGGCGGTGAACCCCGCATCGCACTCAACCTGCTGTGCATCCCGAAATCCATGCCGGACAGTGCGGTTCATGACCTGCTGCGCGGCGGTTATAGCAAGGTGTACGAAGCGGGCGCGGTCATCGCAGGCGGCCACAGTATTCTCGATGACGAACCCAAATACGGCCTGTGCGTGACCGGGTTTGTGCATCCGGATAAAATCCTGACCAACGCGGACGCTCAGCCGGGCGATGTGTTGTTTCTGACCAAGCCGCTTGGCGCGGGTATCCTGACGACCGCAGCCAAAGCCGATCTGTGCCCGTCCGATGTGTTGGATGCCGTCTTTGCGCGCATGACCACGCTCAACAAGGCGGCACGCGACGCAATGGTGCAGTTCCGTGTACACGCCTGCACCGACGTGACCGGCTTCGGCCTGCTCGGCCATGCGCTTGAGATGGCGCAGGGCAGCAATGTGCAGCTGGAACTGGACGCAAGCACTTTGCCTATCCCGCCTGAGGCTCTGGAATTTGCCCGCATGGGGATTTTACCAGAAGGCATGTACCGCAACCGCAAATACGCGGAAGCGTTCGTTGCGGCAGACGACGTGCCGCTCGAGGTACAGGATGCACTGTACGACCCGCAGACCTCAGGCGGCCTGCTGATTGCAGTCGATCCCGCGGACGCGGATGCACTGGCGGCCGAACTGCAAAAAACCGTCCCGGATGCGCGGCGCATCGGAACGGTTTCGGAATTGACTGGAGAAAAACGAATCATCCTGCGCTGACGGCGGCAATCGCGCCCAGCGCGCAATCCACCTCTTCTTCTGTCGTAAACCAGCTGAAAGACAGGCGCACCGTACCGCGTGGGAACGTGCCGAACGTGCGGTGCGCGCTGGGTGCACAGTGCAGCCCGCAACGCGTCAGGATGCCGAAGCGCTCCTCAAGCACCACAGCGACCTCTGCATTGTCCTTTTCCGGGAAATCCAGACTGAACACCCCGACACGCCCCTCTGCCGTGTCCGGACCAATCAGACTGACACCCGAAATATCACGCAAGCCATTCAAAAAGCGCTGCGACAGTGCGCGATCATGCGCCTGCACGGCTTCGATCGTCACCTGCTGCAAATAATCCAGTGCGGCTTCCCAACCAAAGATGCCGGGCAGGTTGGGCGTGCCTGGTTCAAGCCGATCGGGGAAATACGTAGGTACTTCCTCAGAATCCGACACGCTGCCTGTCCCTCCGCTGACGAGCGGCTCAAGCGTTTCCGCAAAGTCAGGCCGCAATAGCAGCGCACCAATCCCCTGCGGACCAAGCAAACCTTTATGTCCGGGCACAGACAGCGCACTCAGCCCAAGAGCATCAAACTCGATCGGCACATGCCCTGCCGTCTGTGCGGCGTCCAAAGCAAACGGAATGCCGTGCGCATGGCAGATCTTCCCGACCGCCTGCGCATCCTGCACTGTGCCGGACACGTTGGACGCATGTGCGAGCAGCACAAGTCGGGTGTTGTCTCGCAAAAGCGGCTCGATTTCATCCATCAATAAGCGTCCTTGTCGATCACACGGAATACGATCAAAGGTCACGCCACGGCGAGCAAGCTGCCCCAGCGGACGCATGACCGCATTGTGCTCGACCGCGGATACCAAACAGTGATCGCCCGGTTGCAGCGCACCGAACAGCAGCATATTTAATCCCCATGTATTGCCCGGAGTGAGGATCACGTGCTGTACAGAAGGGAACGAAAACAGCTCACACAAACGCTGACGAAGGCGCAGCGTGACCAGCTCGGCCTGCTGCGCCGCCTCGTATGAGCCACGGTTGACGCTCGCGCCAATCTGATCGACGTATTCCCGCATGCGCGCGCCAACGACGGGCGGCTTGGGAAACGAGGTTGCGGCATTGTCCAGATAAATCGTCTGCATGATTTTCCCTCCCTGCAGACTGTAAACTGCGATGTCTGCATACTTTTTATCAGTATAACACAGGATCGGACAAATGTAAAACCGACCTTGTTGCAACATATCATTTCACAAACCAAAGGAGAACAACATGAGCAAAAACAAACTACTGGTGCCGCTCACCGGTGTGATTGTCGGCCTTGCGGCGCTGACGCTCACCGCACTGGGCAATCCGGCCAACATGGGCTTCTGCATCGCCTGTTTTATCCGTGACATCGCAGGCGGTCTCGGTCTGCACAGTGCAGAAAAAGTACAGTACCTGCGCCCCGAAATCGTTGGTCTGGTACTCGGCGCAACGATTGCCGCACTCGCAGGCAAAGAATTTCGCGCCCGCGCGGGTTCTGCTCCTGCTCTACGTTTTGTACTGGGTATGATCGTCATGATCGGCGCGCTGGCCTTCCTTGGCTGCCCGCTGCGTATGGTCATCCGTCTGGGCGGCGGCGACCTGACCGCGATCGCAGGTCTGGTTGGCTTTGCCGCAGGCATTGGCGCTGGCGTGGTGTTCCTGAAAAAAGGCTTTTCGCTTGGCCGCGCACGCAAAGTACAGCAGGCAGACGGCTTCGTGCTGCCCGGTTTTGTCATCGTGATTCTGGCATTGCTGCTGCTCGCGCCGTCCTTTATCCGTTTTTCGCAAGCTGGTCCGGGCGCAAGCCACGCGCCTTGGATCGCGGCGCTTGCGGGTGGTCTGATTGTCGGCGCGCTGGCGCAGAAAAGCCGCCTGTGCATGGCAGGCGGACTGCGCGATGTATTCCTGTTCCGTGATTTCCACCTGCTGATCGGTTTTGTCGCAATCTTTTTAACCGTGCTGGTAGGCAACCTCATCATGGGGAATTTTAACCCGACCCTTGCCGTGCAGCCAGTCGCACACCATGATTATCTCTGGAGTTTCCTCGGCATGGCGGCCGCGGGTTGGGGCTCGGTGCTGCTGGGCGGATGCCCGCTGCGCCAGCTGATCCTCGCGGGCGAAGGCAGCGGCGACAGCGCGGTGACGGTATTCGGCATGCTGGTCGGTGCAGCGCTCGAACACAACTTCGGCATGGCTGGCAACGCCGACACAATGACTGACGGTGTGTTCACCGCAGGCGGCGTAGCGCAGGCTGGGCGCATCGGCATCGTAATTGCGCTTGTTCTGCTGCTAATCATTTCGATTGCAAACATACATAGAGAGGAGAAGGCTAAATGATTGACGCAAGAGGTTTTTCCTGCCCCATGCCTGTTGTCATGGTACAAAAGGAAGTCAAAAAAAGCGCACCCGACCAGCTTGAGGTGCTGGTCGACGACCCGTGCGCGGTGGAAAATATCACACGCTTTGCAAACAATAATGGCTACACCGCTGCGTCCCGCAAGACAGGCGATGAGGAATTTGCCCTGACGCTGACCAAAAAGGCATGAACGAGTATATTGCAACCTTTCACACACACCTGAGCGCAATGCTCAGTTTTCAAGCGCTGCAACAGGCAGGCTGTAAGGCAAAAATGCAGCCTGTACCGCGTGCGCTGAGTTCATCCTGCGGCACCTGCGTGCGATTTTCTGCACAAACCGACTGCCGCAGCCTGCTCGACGCTGATGCGGAAGCACTTTATGCTGTCCGAGATGGAGCATATGTCCTGCTGTGGCAAAACGAGGATTGAGGAGGCATCTGATGCGACCGAAGTTTATTTCCATCGTTGGCGCCGGCGGTAAGACAACCTCTCTGCGCACACTGATGCACGAATTATCTGCGCAACGCGTCCTAGCCACCACCTCGACGCATATATTCCCCTTTGCACCGCCTGACTGCCGCATCACACTGGTTGATCCCTCACCTGATGTACTGCTCGATCAGCTGCGATTGCCGGGCGTGGTATGCGCCGGAAAGAAGGCGAAGGACGGCAAGCTTTGTTCGCTTTCCCCTGCCCTGCTTGCACAGGCAGCGGAAGCAGCCGATATTGTGTTGTGCGAGGCTGACGGCGCACATTGCCATCCCCTCAAGCTGCACCGTTCAGATGAGCCGGTGCTGCCGCCGCAAACTGATCTGGTTCTTATCATTGCGGGACTATCCGCGCTCGGTCAACCGGTGCGCGAAACGGTACACCGCTATACGCTGCATCCAGACTGGGCAACCCATCCCGAGCAGATTGTCGGTGTTCCGGAGCTGCTGCATTGCGTACAGGAAACTGCCGTAGCCTGCAAGCTGCCGGCAGACAAGCTCCGTGTATTGCTCAATCAGGCGGATACTCCTACGATTGCCTCACAGGCTGAACCCATCGCACAATCGCTGCGCGCAGATGGACTTGACTGCCGCATCGGCAGCCTTCGCGCAGGTTTTGCGCTTGCCGATTGGCTTTTCTCGTAACAACTTTCCCTTTTAATAATCATACAGGCGGCTGTTCTCAGCCGCCTGTTCTTACGCCTTATTGTAAACTATATTCTATTTCTAGGTTGACGTTCCAATAGTACTGTGATATGATGCTGTACAAACAGAAACTTTTCCCACATCATTTCACCTATATTTTACAAAAGGAGCATCCTATGACAGGGCAAAAGACCCGCAGCATGATCCTGTGCGCACTATTTGCAGCGCTGATCGCTGCCGGCGCATTCCTGCGCATCCCCATCCCAGTTGTACCCTTCACGCTGCAATATTTGTTTACCATGCTCGCCGGGCTGCTGCTCGGACCACGGCTTGGTGCGACTGCAGTTGGTGTATATATCGTGCTCGGCCTTGCAGGGCTGCCGGTATTCACGCAGGGCGGCGGACCGGGATATATCTTCCAACCGACATTCGGCTATATCATCGGCTTCGCCCTTGGCGCATATCTCACCGGCCGTATTGCGCATGCACAGCCGCGCCCTTCGATGCTGCGCCTGATTGTCGCAAACCTTGCAGGACTTGCCGTAGTCTACGCCTGCGGTATGGTTTATTATTATCTGATCTCACGGTTTTATCTCGGCGATCCAATCGGCCTATGGCCGCTTTTTCTCTATTGCTTTCTGATGACCGTCCCCGGCGACCTGTTTTTGTGCGCGGTCGGCGCAATCCTCGCCCGGCGGCTGATCCCGTTGCTGCAGCCTATGCAAGGAGTGATTTCCAATGAATGATATCGAAAAGATATGCGATCGAGTGCTGTCCGGCGCACCAATCGACCGTGAAACCGCGCAGTGGCTGTATGAACAGCCACTGGGTGAGCTATGTGCCTGCGCGGATGAAATCAGACAGCACTTTTGCGGAAACGGATTTGATCTGTGTACAATCGTCAACGCAAAAAGCGGCCGCTGCCCGGAAAACTGCAAATTCTGCGCCCAATCAGCGCACAACCACACAAATGCGGCAGCATATCCGCTGTTGTCCGCAGAGGAAATCCTCTCTCATGCAAAGGAAAATGCCCGTCAGGGCGTGCTGCGCTATTCAATCGTCACCTCAGGAAAACGCCTGTCTGATAACGAAATCGATCAGATATGCGTAGCTGTGCGCCGCATCCGCGAAGAAACACCTCTTGCCGTATGTATTTCTGGTGGATTGTTGAATCAGGCGCAATTTGCCCGACTAAAAGCCGCAGGCGTGACACGCGTTCACAATAACCTCGAGGCCTCGCGTCGCTTCTTCCCCTTTGTCTGTACCACACACACCTTTGACGATAAAATCGCCGCCATCCATGCGGCGCAGGATGCCGGACTCAGTGTGTGCAGCGGCGGCATCATGGGGCTTGGCGAGACAGTAGAAGATCGCATCGATATGGCTCTTACGCTGCGCGAACTTGGCGTTAAAAGCGTGCCGGTCAATCTGCTCAATCCCATTCCGGGCACTCCCTTCGCAGATAATCCACGACTGACCGACACAGACCTGCGCCGTATTGTCGCGGTATATCGTTTTATTCTGCCGGATGCGGCGATCCGTCTGGCAGGCGGTCGCGGTCTGCTTCCCGATAAAGGATGCGGCTGTTTCCGTTCTGGTGCGAATGCTGCCATTTCGGGCGACATGCTGACGACCGCAGGCATCACGACCGCAACCGACCGCGCACTGCTGCACGAATTGGGTTACGAGGTGAAACGAGATGGCTAATGGCCTATTTGTCATCGGCACAGGTAAGGACGTCGGCAAAACCTATGTCACGGGTCTTCTGGTCAAAGCGCTGCATGAGAGCGGCGCAAAAGCAGCCTACTACAAAGCTGCCATGAGCGGCAACAAACGCAATCCGGATGGCACGCTATGCCCCGGTGACGCGGCACACGTCAAGGCAGTATCCGGCATCCCGCAGCCGCTTGATACCATGTGTCCCTATGTCTATGAACGTGCGGTTTCCCCGCATCTGGCAGCGCGACTTGAGGGCAATCCGATCGACCTGTCGCGCGTTCTGGACGAACTGGGCGCATTACGGCAACAGTACGATTTCATCACAATGGAAGGCGCGGGCGGTATCCTTTGTCCATTGCGGATGGATGAGCAAACGATCTGGCTGCCCGACCTCATCCGTCAAACCGGCTTCCCCTGCCTGCTTGTAGCCGATGCGGATCTGGGGACAATCAACGCGGTCGGTCTGACCGCGTTTTACCTGCGCGCGCAACAGCTCCCGCTCGCAGGCATTGTGTTCAATCGTTTTGTGCCGGGTAATGTGATGCACGAGAACAACCGCTGTGTATGCGAGCAAATCACCGGCGTACCAGTCGTTGCCTGCGTACAAGAAAGCGACACATCCCTGCGCCTGCCCGCCGAACAGGTGCGGGCGCTTTATAACAGAGGAGGCAAAGTATGATCTGGTATCCCTATCAGCAGATGAAAACCATGCCCCCTCCGTTCAACGTCGTCGACGCTGAGGGCGTTTACCTGTACACGAAAGACAACAAACTAATCGACTCAGTTTCCTCCTGGTGGAGCGTAATCCACGGCTACAAACATCCGGCATTGAACGAGGCGATCATTTCACAGGTGCAGAAATTCTCTCATGTTATGTTAGGCGGATTGACGCATGAGCCGGTGCAAAAGCTGTCCGATAAGCTGCAAGCATGGCTGCCCGGAGACCTTGACTACTGCTTCTTTTCGGATTCCGGCAGTGTTGCGGTCGAGGTTGCACTCAAAATGGCGCTGCAATATTATATAAATCGCGGAGAAACCAAACGCACCAAAATTCTCGCCCTTGAGCATGCCTATCACGGCGATACTTTTAAAACAATGGAGGCCGGCGACGATGAGGACTACCATTTCGTCTTGAAAGCATACGGGCCAAGCCGGCACGTCATTCATATCCCTACCGAAATCACGGCGCTCGAAGCCGCATTTGCGCAATATCACGAACAGCTAAACTGCTTTTTGGTAGAGCCGCTTTTGCAGGGCGCTGGCGGTATGCGTATGTATGACCTTGCTTTCCTCGAGCGTGCCCGTGCGCTTTGCGATGCGTATGGCGTGCTGCTGATCTTCGACGAGGTCGCAACCGGCTTCGGCCGCACCGGAAACCGTTTTGTCGCCGACCGCGTGCTGCCCGATATTCTTGTGCTCGGCAAGGCATTGACCGGCGGCTATATCGGCCATGCCGTCACGGTTGCACGAAAAAAGGTGTACGACGGTTTTTACAGCGATGACCCGACGCATGCACTCATGCACGGCCCAACCTTCATGGGGAACGCGCTGGCATGCAGCGTCGCGCTTCGGTCGATCGAGCTGTTCGACGAGGGCGACTATCTGACGCGCATTGCACGCATCGAATCAATCACACGGCGGGAACTGCTCGGGTTTACCGACCCGCGCATCCGGGAAATCCGCATTATGGGCGGCTGCGTATGCATCGAAGTCAAAGACGCGGCCACGCTGCGTGGTTATCAGCAGTTCGCATATGAGCGCGGTGTATTCAGCCGCCCGTTTTTGAACTGCCTGTATGCTATGGTTCCATATATCATCACCGAAGATGAGTTAATACAGGTCATCGATACGATGAAGGCTTGGTTTGCACAATAAAAAGCGCCGAGGCAAAATGCCTCGGCGTTTCTATTTCACAGCAGCCGGATATCTTTCTTGCGCGCGAGATACAGCAGCGCTTCCACAACGCCGCCTCCAATCGCACGCGCCTTATCCGACACCGTATCGCAATAGGCCACCTGCTCCGGCCGCGGATCAATGTCCGCAATTTTGAGCCCCTCTGTCACCGGATAGCCCGCGCGAATAAGGCCGCGCAGCACACCATCAATTGTCGCGAGCACCGGCACACCGCCAACACGTGTAATCTCCTGCCCCTTTTTCACAAGCGCTCCGATGTCGATTGTTTGCCCGCTCGCGGCCTGCACAAATATCATTTCACCCGACGCTGGCGCGTGAATGACCCGCTCGGCTGCATATCCTGCGATGACACCCGGCACACCGGTATTCGGAATCGCCGCGCCCTGCAAAATCACACGTCCCAGATGATGTCCGCGCTTCGTTTCTATCACTGCATCTACATCCTCACCTGCAGTAAAACCAGGCCCAAGGCCAACCGTAACCGGCGCCATTTCCCGATTGGTGCCTAAGTTGCGTTTCGCCAGAATCGCATCTACGACTGCCGCAGGACGCAAGGCTGCAACACAATCCGCACGCTCGTCTACCAGCAGCGGTATCTCACCCGCTTGCGATACACGCGACGCTTCCCCTGCATCTATTACTCGGCGGCAGGTCACGCCTTCCACTGTCGCCTGTCCTTGCCAGACCGCTTCACACAGCGCTGCACGCCGCCGGATTGCGGATGGATTGGTGCACTCGGTCACCACCACGCGAAAACCGCAGCGATGCAGCCGCACGATTACGCCGGTAGCAAGATCTCCCGCGCCGCGCACCAATACCCACGGCTGGTCATCTCGTCTTTGTTTCATTTTTCTGCCTCCTACAACAGTAATCCCGCAAAATGCTGCTCTGCCAGCCGGTCAAGCATTTCATGCGCCTCGCACTCAAAGACGCGGTAACGGGCAAGAAGTTCTTTTCCCTTTTCCGTTAGCGCAGCGCCGCCACCGCCAGCGCCGCCAATGCGCCGCTCAAGCAACGCAACCCCCAGTTTCTCCTCGCAGTCATGCACAACACTCCACGCCTTATTATAGCTCATCTCCATGCGTGCCGCGCTGCGCCGCAGCGAGCCAAGCTGCGCAACACCTTCCAACAGCTGCGCTACCCCTGGGCCGAACAGTTTGCCATCCCGCACGATCCGCAGGCTTGCACTCACCCGCACCTGCTTCCCCATCCGCACAGTTCTCCTTTCCTGTTTCCAAAGTCACTTTTTATCGAAATAAGATCGATCTATTCCGCAATTTCATCCTTGGTCTGCACGTATTCGTTAATCTTTTATAAATATAACGAAAATCTTTGGCAACATTGTCCGTCCGCCATTGCCGGTTGACGGTTGCCTGTCTGCATCCAAGTATGCTACAATTTTATCATAGCAAGGATTGCGTTCGCAATCCTCATTTTACTGTTGGAGGCTTATCATGAAACTGATACGCACACAGGACGCTGTCGGACATGTCCTGTGCCATGATATCACCCAGATCATTCCCGGTGTGACCAAGGACGCGGTGTTCCGCAAGGGACATATTGTCCAACCTGAGGACATTCCGGTACTGCTGAGCGTCGGCAAGGAACACATTTATATCTGGGAAAATAACGAAAACATGCTGCATGAAAATGATGCGGCCGAAATCCTGCGCACACTGTGTGAGGGCGCACACATGCATGCAACCGCCCCCAAAGAGGGCAAAATTGAACTGATTGCAGACGAGGACGGTCTGCTTTTGGTCGATGTAGAGCGTCTGCGCGCGGTCAACGCCTTGGGTGAAATGATGATTGCGACGCGTGCAAGTGGTTTTCCGGTCAAAAAAGGCGATAAGCTGTGCGGCACACGCGTCATTCCGCTTGTGATCGAAAAAGAAAAAATGGAGCAGGCGCGCCGCGCCGCAGGTGATACGCCTCTCCTGCAGCTTATCCCCTTCCACCCACGCTCCTTTGGCGTAGTCACCACAGGCAGCGAAGTCGCAAAGGGGCTGATTAAAGACGCGTTTACGCCTGTTATCGAGCAAAAACTCGCTGAATATGACTGTAAGATGGTCGCGCATACCGTTTGCGGCGACGATCCGGATGAAATCACCGCAGCTATTACTAAAATGGCGGATGATGGCGTGCAAATGATTTTCTGCACCGGCGGCATGAGCGTCGACCCGGACGACCGCACCCCGCTTGCGATCCGCAATGCAGGTGCACAAGTAGTCAGCTATGGCGCGCCTGTGCTGCCCGGCGCCATGTTCCTCGTATCCTATCTACCGGATGGGCGGCCGGTCTGCGGCCTGCCCGGCTGCGTGATGTATGCAAAGCGTACGATTTTTGATCTGGTTCTGCCACGCCTGCTGGCTGATGTGATGGTCACAGCGGATTGGCTGGCAGGTCTCGGCCATGGCGGACTGTGCATGAACTGTGAAGTCTGTCACTTCCCCAACTGCGGCTTCGGCAAGGGCGTATAACGATGCAGGATTCCTTCGGACGAGAAATCAACTATCTGCGCCTGTCCATCACTGACCGCTGTAACCTGCGCTGCCGCTATTGCATGCCGGACGATGGCGTACCCCCCACCGCACACGACGATCTGCTGCGCTATGAAGAGTTTCTGCGTATCGCAGCGGCGGCAATCTCGCTCGGCATCAACCGATTCAAAGTCACAGGCGGCGAGCCGCTGGTGCGGCGCGGCTGCACGGACTTTATCCACGCGCTCAAAGCGCTGCCCGGCGTCCGTCAGGTCACACTGACCACCAACGGCCTGCTGCTGCCGCCTCTGCTGGATGAACTGTGCGCCGCGGGGCTGGATGGGATCAACATCAGTCTGGACACGCTGGACAATGCGCAATATCAGCAACTTACCCGCCGCACACATACCGCAGACGAAGTGCTGCACACGGTACATCTATGCGCCGCGCGTCTGCCAACAAAGGTCAACGCCGTGCTGCTGCCCGAAACCGCCGACCAACTGATTCCGCTCGCTGAGCTGGCGCAGATACTTCCGGTGGATGTACGTTTTATCGAGCGCATGCCGCTGGGCGCAGCGCAAACCGGCCAAGCAACGACTGCTGCCACAGCGCTCGACCGTCTGCGCATGCACTGGCCCCAACTAAAGCCGGTAAACGAGCGACGCGGCAACGGCCCTGCGCGGTATTTCCACGCGCCCGGTATGCAGGGCCACATCGGCTTGATCGACGCAGTCAGCCATGGCTTTTGCGACCGCTGCAACCGTCTGCGGCTGGCCAGCACCGGACTTCTCAAACCCTGTCTGTGCTATGAGCAGGGCGTGGAACTCAAACCAATATTACGCGGCGGCGCGGGCGACACGACGCTGCGGGACGCAATCCGCGAAGCGATTTTGCAAAAACCTGCTGCGCACTGCTTTGCACAGCAGGAAAACATCACAGAACACAAATCCATGAACCAAATCGGAGGATAATATGGGAAAGGTACTCGCCGTATGCACCAGTACGGTGCGCGGCGTGCAAAAAGAAGATCGCGGCGCGGCTTTGTTCGTGGCAAACCACGGTCTGGACGGCGACGCGCACGCAGGCGACTGGCATCGGCAGGTCAGCCTGCTTTCTGCAGACGAGATCGCCGCGTTCAACGCGCGCGGCGCGAATGTTGCGCCCGGCGCGTTTGGAGAAAACCTAGTGGTCGAAGGCATCGACTTCCGTACGCTGCCGGTCGGCACGCTGCTGCGCTGCGGCGATGTGCTGCTTGAGGTGACGCAAATCGGCAAGGCCTGCCACCACCACTGTGCGATTTTTCACAAGATGGGCGACTGCATCATGCCGCGCGAAGGCATTTTTGCGCGTGTACTCGAAGGCGGGCGCATTGCGACCGGTGACGAAATGACCATCCAGCTGCGTGACACACCGCTGCCCTTGCAGGCGGCAGTCATCACCCTGTCCGACCGCTGCGCTGCGGGCGAGCGACAGGACGAAAGCGGCCCCGCCGTCGCGCGGCGGCTGCAAGAGGCAGGCTATACGGTAATCGAGCAGCTTATCCTGCCCGATGTCCGCGAAGAACTGACCAAGGAACTCATTCGGCTATCTGATCAGCGCCAGCCTGACCTGATTTTGACTACCGGCGGCACGGGTTTTTCTCCCCGCGACCTAACGCCGGAGGCAACGCTGGACGCCGCCGAGCGGCTCGCGCCCGGCATCGCGGAGGCCATGCGCGCCGCCAGTCTGCGCATCACGCCGCGCGCCATGCTGACGCGCGCCGTCAGCGTTATCCGCGGCCGGACACTCATCATCAACCTGCCCGGCAGTCCCAAGGCCTGCATGGAGTGCATGGACGTATTTCTGGGCCAGCTTCCGCATGCGCACACACTGCTGCGCGGCGAGCAGATGGACTGTGCCCGCTGACTTTGATTCGACCACGCCGTAAAACCGGTGGGTTGAAAATAAATCGTCCCTGAAAGACGGGACAAAGGAGACACACCATGAAGAAATTCCTTGCAGCGCTGCTGGCCATGTGCATGGTTTGCAGCCTGACCGCCTGCTCGTCAGGCGGGACGACCGACCCGGCAGACAGCAATACGGGTGACGAGTCAGGAAACACAGCTGAAAGCAGCGGAGCAACGACTGAAGTGATCACCTTTGCAGCAGCCAGCCTAACCGAAACACTTGAGCAAATCGCAGAGGATTACAAGGAAGTCGCGCCGGACGTGACGCTGACCTTTAATTTCGATTCCTCCGGCACGCTCAAAACCCAGATTCAGGAGGGCGCGGACTGCGACGTCTTCATCTCTGCCGCGCAAAAGCAGATGGACCAGCTGGATGCAAACGCCGACTCAGCTGTCAATACGGAGGGTCTGGACTTTGTGCTGCGCGACACACGCCTTGACCTGCTGGAAAATAAAGTAACGCTCGCCGTTCCGGATGGCAACCCGAAAGGGATTGACAGCTTCGATTCTCTCGCCCAGCACTTGCAGGCAGGCGATATTCTGCTTGCCATGGGCAACAGCGATGTTCCGGTCGGACAATACACCCAGAAAATTCTGACGTTCTATGGGCTGGACGAAGCGGCGCTCGCCAACGCAGGCTGCATCACCTATGGCACGAATGTCAAGGAGGTGACCACGCAGGTACGCGAAGGCAGCGTGGACGCAGGCGTGATCTATGCAACCGACGCGTTCAGCGACGGTCTGACAGTCGTTGATGAGGCAACCGCTGATATGTGCGGGCAGGTCATCTATCCGGCAGCGGTGCTGAACACCTCGGCGCACCAAGAGGCAGCACAGGCCTTCCTCGATTACCTGTCGACCGACGAAGCAATGGCTGTATTTGAGTCCGTGGGATTTTCCCCGATTTCCTGATTTCAAACAACACAGACGGGGCGGGGCGAGTGCCCTGCCCTGTTTGCCAAAGGAGTGAAATCCCCCTTGGATTGGTATCCGCTCTTCAATTCTTTGCGCATTGCGGCGCTAAGCAGCGTCATTGTGTTTTTTACCGGCATTGCTGCCGCCTATTATGCAGCACGCCTGCCACGCCTTGCCAAAGGTGTACTTGATGTAGTGCTCACGCTGCCGCTTGTGCTGCCGCCCACGGTCGTGGGCTATTTTCTCCTGCTGCTGTTCGGCTCGCGTCGTTCTCTCGGCATCGCGCTCGAGCAGATCGGCGTCAAATTTGTTATGACGTGGTACGGCGGTATCATCGCAGCGGCGGTCGTATCCTTTCCCCTGCTCTACCGCACCGCGCGCGGCGCATTCGAGGCCTTTGACCCGTCGCTCGCGCAAGCCGGGCAGACATTAGGACTTTCTAACACCTATATTTTCTGGCGTATCCGCATGCCCGCCTGTCGGCAAGGCATTATTGCGGGCGTGGTGCTTGCTTTTGCACGCGCGCTGGGCGAATACGGCGCGACCAGCATGCTGATTGGATACACCCCCGGCAAGACCGCAACCATCTCGACCACCGTCTATCAGCTTTGGCGCACGGGTGACGATTACCACGCCTTTCTCTGGGTGCTGGTCAACCTTGCGATTTCGGCAGCGGTATTGCTGACGGTCAACCTGCTGGAGCGCCGCCAGAAGGAGGTGCGCCGCGTATGAGCCTGCATGTAGATATCCGCAAACGGCTGGGCGATTTCGTGCTGGAAACCGCTTTTGATACAGAGGATGCAATCACTGGCTTGCTTGGTGCATCCGGTTGCGGCAAAAGCGTAACCCTTAAGTGTATCGCAGGCGTAGAAACACCAGACGAAGGTAGCATCATCCTCTATGGTGAAACCCTGTTCGACTCCGCGCGTGGCATCAACCTCAAGCCGCAGCAGCGGCGCGTTGGCTATCTGTTCCAGCAGTACGCCCTGTTCCCACATCTGACCGTTGAGCGAAATATCCTTACCGGCCTGCACCGTGAGCATGATGCCACCGTGCGGCAGCACCGCCTGCGTGAAATGATGGAAATAATGCAGCTGCAAGGGCTGGAAAAACTGCGTCCTGCGCAGCTCTCCGGCGGACAGGCGCAGCGCGTCGCGCTCGCGCGCATGCTGGTAAGCGAGCCACGTCTGCTGCTGCTCGACGAGCCATTTTCCGCGCTGGACAGCCATCTGCGCGACCAACTGCAGCCGCAGTTCCTCGACCTGCTGCGCTCCTACGGACGGCAGGCCGTGCTCGTCACACACAGTCGCGACGAGGCCTATCACCTGTGCAGCCAGCTCTGCGTGATGGAAAACGGCCGCATCGTACGCAGCGATGCAACCAAAGCCGTCTTTGCCGATCCCCGCAGCGAAGTCGCCGCACGCCTGACCGGCTGCAAAAACATCTCACCCGCCCGTAAAATAGACGAGCGAACCGTCGAGGCCTCTGCGTGGGGGCTTCGGTTCACCACGGCGCAGCCCGTCCCGGATGATCTGCGCGCCATCGGCTTGCGCGCGCACTACTTTCATCCCCGTGCCTCTGCCAACCGTGCAAGCGTGCAATGGGTTGGTGAACTGGAAGAACCCTTCGAATGGATCTTGCTGTTCCGGTACGCCGGGCAGGATGAAAACACGTCGCCCCTATGGTGGCGCATGCCCAAAGACCGCAAGCCCGCCGCACTGCCCGATATAATCGGTATTGCACCGGAAAATGTATTGCTGCTAACTCACTAAGGAGGAACACCATGTTTGAGCAACTTCTGACCACCGCCCTGCATGAAATCAAATCCGATAGCCCCGTCGTGTTGGTGTCAGTCGCCCATGCAACCGGCTCAACGCCACGCAAAGAAGGCGCGATGATGCTTGCCGGCGCACAAGGGCTGCTATGCGGCACGATCGGCGGCGGTCTGCTTGAGCATCGCTGTCTGGAACTGGCCGCCGCACAGCCAACACTCGGCCATCTGATGCACTTTGAACTGGATAACCGCAAAGCAGGCAGTCTTGGCATGGTATGCGGCGGCACGACAGAGGTGCTTTTCACTCCCCTGTGCGACCCAGCGCCGCTGCAAGAGGCGCTTGCTTCTTTGCGGGATAGAAAAACAGCATGGCTCTGCCTACCGCTGGATGGTTCTACTCCCACAGTCGCGCAGGATGGTTTGTTTTCTACCCACCCCTCTGTTATATTGCTGGATGGCAAAAAAACGCTGTGCATGCCGCTGAGCGACGCGGGACGGGTGTTTGTCATCGGGGGCGGGCATGTATCATACGAGCTATGTACCCTGCTGCATCGGCTGGATTTCCGGCATATTGTTGTGGATGACCGCGAAGAGTTCTGTTCTCCCGCACGCTTTCCCCACGCGGAATACGCACTGGTCTCGCCGCTGTCCCATCTTGCGAGTGTGCTTACCGGCGCATTATCCCCAACAGAAGCAGATGCCTTCTGCATCATGACACGCGGCCACGAATGCGACACCGATGCAGTGCGCTTTGCACTGTCTACCCCCGTAAGCTACATTGGTCTGATGGGCAGCCGCCGCAAGCGCGAAACCCTGTTTTCTTCTCTTGCGCAAGAAGGCTTTTCAGACGATGTGCGCCAACGCATCACTACACCGATTGGTCTTTCTATCCATGCGCAGACCCCGGCAGAGATTGCCGTTTCCATTGCTGCGCAACTGATTGCCTGGCGCGCTGCGCTTTGAGTTTTGGGGCTGCGAAAGCAGTCCCAAAAAATTTTGACTTTTTTTGAAAAATGTGTTGACAATGCCCCTCCCCTTAGATATAATACTATTTGTCGCTGACAGTGAGGCGACTCGATACGAAAGCGAATGCGAGTGTGCTGGAACTGGTAGACAGGCACGTTTGAGGGGCGTGTGTCAATCGACGTACGGGTTCAAGTCCCGTCACTCGCACCACCTTCAAACAACCAAAATCAAATATGCGGATGTGGCGGAATGGCAGACGCGCTAGCTTCAGGTGCTAGTGTTCGCAAGGACGTGGGGGTTCAAGTCCCCCCATCCGCACCAAGAAAAAGTACTGTTTTCGAAAGAAATACAGCACTTTTTCTTTTTCAATTCCTTCAAAGTTCTTCGACAAAACATGTTGACAAACGCTCTTTTTTTCGATATAATACTATTCGTCGCTGACAGTGAGATGACTCGATATGTAAGAAAATGCGAGTGTGCTGGAACTGGTAGACAGGCACGTTTGAGGGGCGTGTGTCAATCGACGTACGGGTTCAAGTCCCGTCACTCGCACCACCTTCAAACAACCAAAATCAAATATGCGGATGTGGCGGAATGGCAGACGCGCTAGCTTCAGGTGCTAGTGTTCGCAAGGACGTGGGGGTTCAAGTCCCCCCATCCGCACCAAGAAAAAACGTACTGGAATACAGTACGTTTTTTCTTTTCTCCTACCTCTGTATATAAAAGAAGCGGCAGCGCCCGACCGGCGCCACCGCTCCTTTTTGTTTTACAATAGATTACTCATCATCCTGCAAGGCATCAAAGCCTTCCGCACCCGTACGCACTTTGATGACATTCTCTACGTCATAGACGAAGATCTTGCCATCGCCAATGTGACCGGTGTACAGAACCTTCTTAACCGTCTCAACCACCGTGTCAACCGGAATCTTGGAAACAACGACCTCCATCTTGATCTTGGGCAGCAGGGTTACATCCACTTCTGCACCGCGGTAATACTCCGCCGCACCCTTCTGTACGCCGCAGCCAATGACATTGGTCACCGTCATACCGGATACCCCAATCGCGCCCAAGGCTTCCTTCAGCACTTCAAACTTGGACTGTTTGGTAACGATAACGATCTTGGTCAGCTTGTGGTCGCTGCCCTCGGCGGTCACCTTGGTAACCGGAACAGCCTTCTCAACTGCCACTGGGATCGTATCCAACATGGAAGCTTCCTTTTCCGCCGCCTTGGTACCCAGCACATTCGGCACAAACGGCATGAAATCCGCATAAGCCGAGGACAGGCCATGCTCCGGCTTGTCGAGACCCATGAGTTCTTCCGCCTCCGAGACGCGCAGGCCAATGGTGTGCTTGATGATCTGGAATACAATCGTCATCGTGACCGCTACCCATGCAATGACCGCAACCATACCCAGTGCCTGAACCGCCAGCGCATGCACGCCACCGCCGTAGAACAGGCCAACCGGCGCAATCTCCGTGCTGCCATAAGCATAGTAGCCGAACAGGCCGACCATCAGCGTACCGGTCGCACCGCACAGGCCATGTACACCGACCGCGCCGACCGGGTCATCGACCTTGAGTTTCTGGTCAACAAATTCAATACCGAATACTACGACGAAGCCCGCGATAATACCAATGACAGCCGCGCCAAAAGGCGTTACCGTATCGCAGCCAGCCGTAATTGCAACCAGACCAGCGAGCGAACCGTTAAGCGTCATAGACACATCCGGCTTCTTATAGCGAATCCAGGTGATGCACATAACGGTAACCGTCGCAACTGCCGCCGCCATATTGGTCGTGACAAATACGCGTGCCGCAACTTCATCCATACCGCCGGACAATGCGACCGTCGAGCCGCCGTTGAAGCCGAACCAGCAGAACCACAGGATGAACACGCCGAGCGCGCCCAGCGTCAGCGAGTGGCCAGGGATCGCGCGTGCTTTACCGTCCTTGGTGTACTTGCCGATACGGGGTCCAAGGATTGCTGCGCCAATGAACGCCGCCACACCGCCAACCATGTGCACCGCGGTCGAACCGGCAAAATCGTGGAAGCCCAGCTCACTGAGCCAGCCACCGCCCCAGATCCAGTGGCCGGAAATCGGATAAACTACGGCCGAAATGATCATGGAATAAATGCAGTAAGCCGAGAACTTGGTGCGCTCTGCCATCGAGCCAGACACGATAGTCGCAGCCGTTGCACAAAACACTGTCTGGAAGATCAGCGTCGTCCAGTCATACCCTTCCCCAACGACACCATCGGCCAAAAAGTCAAAACCGCCAAAAAAGCCATTCATCGAACCGAACATGATGCCGAAGCCGACGATCCAGAAGATCGGCGTGCCAAGACTGAAGTCCATTAGATTTTTCATGATGATGTTGCCCGCGTTTTTCGCCCGGGTAAAGCCGGTCTCGACCATCGCAAAGCCCGCCTGCATGAAGAATACAAGCGCCGCAGCGATCAGCGTCCAGCCAACGTCCATTGCAGATGCCAATACATTGATATCCATGTTGATAACCCCCTGAGAAAATAAAAATGGCGTGTATCCCCTGCCGCCCTTTCGGGCTGACAGGCAATACACGCCATTGTGTACAATGATGATTATAATACGTTCTTTATACGTAGAACAGGATGTCGGAGTAGGTCGGCAGCGGCCAGTACTTCTTACCCACCAGCATTTCCAGCTGATCCGCAGGTGCGCGAACCGCATCCATCAGCGGCAGGATCGTGTCATGATAGTAATGCGCAACCGCCTCGGCCTCGGCCGCAGGTGCGCCCGCTACTGCATCATCCAGCGCACGGCACTGCTGATACAGTTCCTCGGTCAGCGCGGATACGCGGCCCAGCAGGTCGGCCTCCATACCGCCGGACACACCGGCCGTCTTCTTATCGCAGATGGTCTTAGCCAGATCGCTCTGGTACTGCACACAAGCCGGCAGAATTTCCTCGCGTACCATATCGCTCATGGTCAGCGCTTCGATGTGCAGGGTCTTATAGTATTCCTCGAGCAGCGCTTCCAAGCGGGATTCCATCTCGACGCGGGTGTAAACGCCATGGCGGGCAAACAGCTCGACATTCGCCTCATCCGTGTAGTGCGGCAGCGCATCCACCGTAGACTTGAGGTTGTGCAGACCGCGCGCCTCAGCTTCCGCCACCCACGCATCATCATAGCCGTTGCCATTGAAGATGATACGCTTGTGCGCCTTGATCTCGCGCTTGATCAGCGTCAGCAATGCACTCTCGAAGTCCTCCGCGCCCTCCAGCTCGTCGGCAAACAGGCGCAGCTCCTCGGCTACCGCAGTGTTAATCATAATATTCGGGCAAGCAATGTTGATCGCCGAGCCCAGCATGCGGAACTCGAACTTGTTGCCGGTAAAGGCAAAGGGCGAAGTACGGTTGCGGTCGGTCGTATCCTTCGGGATATCCGGCAGCGCAGACACGCCCAGATCCATCTTGGTCTTGGCCATATCGGTGTAATCCGCACCGGACTCGATCGCGTCGAGGATGCCCTGCAGTTCGTCACCAATGAACATGGAGACGATCGCCGGAGGCGCTTCGTTTGCACCCAGACGATGATCATTGCCCGCAGAAGCAACCGAAATACGCAGCAGATCCTGGTATTCGTCGACCGCCTTGATGACTGCAGTCAGGAACAGGAGGAACTGCGCGTTCTCGCTCGGCGTCTTGCCGGGCTCAAGCAGGTTCTCACCCTCGTCGGTAGAAATCGACCAGTTGTTGTGCTTACCGGAGCCGTTGACACCGTCAAACGGCTTTTCGTGCATCAGGCAGATAAAGCCGTGCTTCTGCGCCACGCGCTTCATGACCTCCATGGTCAGCTGGTTATGGTCACACGCAATGTTCGTTGTGGTGAACACCGGCGCCATCTCGTGCTGCGCAGGCGCAACCTCGTTATGCTTGGTCTTGGCGAAGATGCCGAGCTTCCACAGCTCTTCGTCCAGCTCCTGCATGAACGCCGCAACACGCGGACGGATCGAACCGAAATAGTGATCCTCCATCTCCTGCCCCTTGGGCGGCTTCGCGCCAAACAGGGTGCGGCCGGTGAAGATCAGATCCTTGCGCTTGGCGTAATCCTTCTTCTCGATCAGGAAATACTCCTGCTCCGGACCGACGGTAGTCGTTACATGGCGCACATCCTTGCCGAACAGCTTGAGCACGCGGCAGGCCTGCACGCTGATTGCCTCCATCGAGCGCAGCAGCGGGGTCTTCTTGTCGAGGATCTCGCCCGTATAAGAGCAGAACGCCGTCGGGATATAGAGCGAACCGTCCTTGACGAACGCGTAGCTGGTCGGGTCCCAAGCGGTGTAGCCACGCGCCTCAAAGGTCGCGCGCAGGCCGCCGGACGGGAACGAGGACGCATCAGGCTCGCCGCGGATCAGTTCCTTGCCGGAGAACTCCATCATTACGCTGCCGTCATCGGTCGGAGAAATGAAGGAGTCATGCTTTTCCGCCGTTACGCCGGTCATCGGCTGGAACCAGTGGGTGTAATGCGTCGCGCCCTTGGAAACCGCCCAGTCCTTCATGGCGGTTGCCACAACGGCGGCAACGTCGGCGTCGATTGCCGTGCCTTCCCGCATGGTCTTTTTCAGCTTCCGGTAAACGTCCTTGGGCAGACGCTCCTTCATGACGGTCTCATTAAAGACCATGCTGCCGAACAGCTCGGGGACATTCTTTGCTGTCATCATGAATGTTCGCTCCTTTTATGTGAATTTTGTTACCCAACGAATGGAATAAAACAAAACAGGCGCTGCGGGTCGTGTTCCCACAGCGCCTTTGCTGTTAACACTTTGCATTATAGCTACCCTCGTCATTTTTGTCAAGGTCTGGTGACGTTCTTTTTGCGATTTTCACAGATTTGATGCAAAATATCGAATTTCCTCCAAATTTCCGTGTCTCATTCTATGCAGACTGTAAAAAATCTGTTTTGCCAGCGGCTTACCGCTTGACGCTGCCGCCCTAGCCGTAATAGAATAGGAGAAAGGACAAAGGCGTCCACCAAAACCGAGGATCGAAAAAACGGTCCCCGGCTTTGGTGGACGTCTTTTTTTGATACCACCCAATCCTATTTCTTTCCTAGCCGGCGCGTTTTCATCGGAAAGACGCGCCGGCGTCCGGCGGTCGGGTCACCCACCGCGGATACCACTCTGCATTGCATATAAAATATGTATCTATAAGGAGGAAGCACCATGTTACAAAAGGAAGGCAAAATCCGCATCCCAGCCGGGTGCGCGATCTCCGGCATCTTCCATAAGGACGGCACGCGGGAAAACGGCACGCGCATCATCGACTCGATCCGCACCATGCACGACCGTTCCAATGGTTTAGGCGGCGGCTTCGCCGGATACGGCATTTATCCGGAATACGCAGACTACTACGCATTCCATGTATTTTATGATACGCCGGCTGCAAAAGAGGAATGTGAAAAGGAGCTTGAGCGGCATTTCGATATTGTAAACCTCTCTAAGATCCCGACGCGCCGCCACCCCCGCATCACTGACGAGCCGATGATCTGGCGGTATTTTGTCACCCCGCTGCACGTCAAGCTCACCTCCAGCCAGCTCGACGAGCGCGAGTTCGTCGCCCGCTTTGTTATCCGCATCAACCACACGTTGGACGGTGCTTACATTTTTTCTTCCGGCAAGAACATGGGCGTGTTTAAGGCTTCCGGTTTCCCGGAGGACGTTGGTGAGTACTATATGCTGGAAAACTATGAGGCCTACTCGTGGACCTGCCATGGCCGCTATCCTACCAACACCCCCGGCTGGTGGGGCGGCGCACATCCGTTTGCGCTGCTGGACACCACGGTGGTACATAATGGCGAAATTTCCTCTTATGATGCAAACCGCCGCTTTATTGAAATGTTCGGTTATTCGTGCGATTTGCTGACTGACACCGAGGTCATCACCTATATCGTCGACTATCTCGGTCGAAAGCTGGGGCTGACCTACCCCGAAATTGCAAACGTCATTGCCGCACCGTTCTGGTCGACCATCGAAAGCAAAGAGCCTGCCGAACGCGAGCGCCTGACCTATCTGCGCAACGCCTTCGCTTCCCTGCTTGTCACCGGCCCATTCTCCATTCTTGTCGGGTTTGAAGGCGGGCTGATGGCTCTCAATGACCGCTTGAAATTGCGCAGTATGGTCGTCGGTGAAAAAGACGAGACGGTCTATATCGCATCCGAAGAATGTGCGGTGCGCGTGATCGAGCCTGCACTCGACCGCATCTGGGCGCCGCGCGGCGGCGAGCCGGTCATCGTACGACTGAATGAAGGAGGAAACCAGTAATGGCGATTGATTTTCTGTATCCGCAGTATGAGGTCGTACGCAATTACGACCGCTGCATCGCCTGCCGCGCCTGCGAGCGACAGTGCGCCAATGAAGTACATTTTTATGACCCGGAATTCCAGAAGATGATGGTGGATGAATCCAAGTGCGTCAACTGCCACCGCTGCGTTTCGCTCTGCCCGACGCGCGCCCTGAAAATCGTCAAGACCGACCATACCTTTAAGGAAAACGCCAACTGGACGGGCAAGGCCATTTCCGAGGTCTACCGGCAGGCAGGCTCGGGCGGCGTGCTGCTGTCCTCGATGGGCAACCCGGAGCCGTATCCGATCTACTGGGACAAGATCCTCATCAACGCCTCGCAGGTCACCAACCCCTCGATCGATCCACTGCGCGAACCGATGGAAACACGCACCTTCCTCGGCAAAAAGCCGGGCAAGATCGAGCGCGACGAAAACGGCAACCTGATTCCCAATCTATCCCCGCAGCTCGAACTGAAAGTTCCGGTCATGTTCTCTGCCATGAGCTACGGTTCAATCTCCTATAACGCGCACGCATCGCTCGCACGCGCCGCTGTCGAACTGGGCACTTATTACAATACCGGTGAAGGTGGCCTGCACCAGGACTTCTATCAGTACGGCCCACACACCATCGTGCAGGTCGCGTCCGGCCGCTTCGGTGTGCATAAGGACTATCTGGAAGCAGGCGCAGCCATCGAGATCAAGATGGGTCAGGGCGCAAAGCCCGGCATCGGCGGCCACCTGCCCGGCCACAAGGTCGGCCCGGACATCTCCAAAACCCGCATGATCCCGGAAGGCACGGACGCCATCTCCCCTGCCCCGCACCACGACATTTATTCAATCGAAGATCTGCGGCAGCTGGTATTCTCGCTCAAGGAAGCGACCGAGTATAAAAAGCCGGTCATGGTCAAGATTGCGGCAGTGCATAATGTCGCAGCGATCGCATCCGGTGTTGCCCGTTCGGGCGCGGACGTCATCTGCATCGACGGCTACCGCGGCGGCACGGGCGCAGCCCCGACCCGCATCCGTGACAACGTCGGCATCCCGATTGAGCTGGCTCTTGCAGCGGTCGATCAGCGCCTGCGCGACGAAGGCATCCGCGATCAGGTTTCCGTGGTCGTCGGTGGCTCGATCCGCAACTCGGCCGACCTTTTGAAAGCCATCGCGCTCGGCGCAGATGCTTGCTATATCGCCACCTCTGCCCTGCTCGCGCTCGGCTGCCACCTGTGCCGCTCCTGCCAGACCGGCAAATGCAACTGGGGCATTGCGACCCAGCGCCCTGAGCTGGTCAAGCGCCTGAATCCGGATATCAGCTCGCAGCGACTGGTCAATCTGGTCACCGCGTGGGATCACGAGCTCAAGGAAATGATGGGCGGCATGGGCATTAACTCGATCGAGGCGCTGCGCGGCAACCGTCTGATGCTGCGCGGCATCGGCCTGACCGACCGGGAACTGAACATTCTCGGCATCAAGCATGCGGGCGAATAAGGAGGCAACACAGACATGAAACGAGTCTACGTCAACGAAAAATGGTGCCTCGGCTGCCATTTGTGCGAATATTACTGCGCCTTTGCCAACTCGGGCAAGTCCTCGATGGTCAAGGCGCTGAAAGATCATAAGATCGCGCCGCGTATCCGCATCGAGGAGCGCGACAATATTTCCTTTGCGGTCAACTGCCGACACTGCACCGATCCGCTGTGCGTCAAGGGCTGCATTTCGGGTGCGCTGACCATTGTGGACGGCGCGGTGCAGATCGACTCGGACAAGTGCGTCGGCTGCTATACCTGCATCCTGTCCTGTCCGTACGGCGCGCTGTCCACCTCGAACGAGGGCGCAATCCAGAAATGCGAGCTGTGCGCCAAGAATGCGTTTGGCCAGCCCATGTGCGTACAGGGCTGTCCGAACAAGGCCATTGTGTACGAGGAGAGGTGAAACGCATGAATTACGTGATTATCGGCAACGGCACGGCAGCCGTCGGCACGATCGAAGGTATCCGCGCGGTCGACCGCGATGGCGCAATCACCGTCATTTCAGACGAAATCTATCCCGTGTATGGCCGGCCGCTGATTTCCTATCTGCTGCTGGGCAAAACGACCGAGGACAAGATGCTGCATTACCGTCCGGCCGACTTTTATGAGAAAAACGGTGTCAAAACCATGCTGGGACGCACAGTAACCAAAATCGACCATGCGGCAAAAAACGTACTGCTCGAGGGCGGCGAAACCGTTCCCTATGATAAACTTTGTATTTGCACCGGCTCACGGCCGTTCGTGCCGCCGATGGAAGGGCTGGACACCGTGCAGAACAAGACCAGTTTTATGACGCTGGACGATGCCAAGCGGCTGAACAATATGCTGGGTGAAACAAGCGACAAACGTGTGCTTATCGTCGGCGCAGGTCTGATTGGCCTGAAATGTGCCGAAGGCATCTGCCACCGCGCGAAAGAACTGACCGTCATTGACCTTGCACCGCGTATCCTGCCCAATGTACTGACCGAAGTACCTGCCGCCATTATCCAGCGGCACCTTGAAGACAAAGGCGTGCGTTTCATCCTCGGCGACAGCGTCGCCCGCTTCGATGGCAATACCGCTACCCTGCAAAGCGGCGGCACACTCGGCTTTGACATACTGGTCGTTGCGGTCGGCGTTCGGCCGAATACCGAACTCGCCGCTGACGCGGGCTGCGAAGTAAACCGCGGTATTCTGATTGACAACTGCTCCGCTACCACCGTGCCGGACATTTATGCGGCGGGCGACTGCACGGTGTCGCACGATATTTCTGCTGACACCGACCGCATCCTCGCCATTCTGCCTAATGCCTATCTGCAGGGCGAGACCGCAGGCCGCAACATGGCCGGCGGCAAAGCATCCTTCGACAAAGCAATCCCCATGAACGCTTCTGGTTTTCTGGGGCTGCACATGATCACTGCCGGTTCGTACGATGGAGAACAATATCTCGAGCAGGACGGCGAAAACTACAAGCTGCTGGTCACGCGCGACAACCATCTGGTCGGCTTTATTCTGATTGGCGACGTCGACCGCGCGGGCATCTATACCTCGCTCATCCGCGAGCAGACCCCGCTTGACACGATCGACTTTGACCTCATCCGCGAAAAGCCGCAGCTGATGGCATTCTCCCGCGCTGAGCGCGCAAAACAGTTAGGAGGCGCACACTGATGACGACTGTACAGGCAAACCTCACCTATTATCAGCAGCTCAACGAGCAGATTCGCGCGATTGACGACAGCGAAATCACGATCGAAAACGTGATCGGGCAGCGCTATCTCGGCTGCGGCTCTGCGAACCGCACCATCACTATCCACGGCACGCCCGGCAACGGCCTTGGCCAGTACCTCTGCGGATCGACCATCGAAGTATTCGGCAACGCACAGGAAGCCGTCGGCGACACCATGAACCAAGGCGATATCATTGTTCACGGCAATGTTGGCGATGCCTGCGGCTACGGCATGCGCGGCGGACGCATCTTCATCGAAGGTGACTGCGGCTACCGCGGCGGCATTCATATGAAGGCTTATGAGCAGCACTTCCCTGCAATCGTGATCGGCGGCAAAGCAGGCTCGTTCCTCGGCGAATATCAGGCCGGCGGCCTAATTCTCGTGCTGGGACGCGGACAGGACGGCGCCTATCCTGCCGGCAATTTCTGCGGCACGGGTATGCACGGCGGCAAAATTGTGTTAAGATGTGATCAGGCTCCGGCAGGTCTGCCCCGACAGGTACTGGTCAGCCCAGCAGATCAGTCCGACCTGGACAGCATCGCCCCCTATGTGGAAGATTACTGCCGTTACTTCGGCGGTGACGCGGCCGATCTGCTTGCGCAGCAATACTATGTGCTGTCCCCCAATCCGGAGGCCGGTTACCATCAGCTTTATACCTATGAATCCTGATTTTTGCGCTGCGCGGCGCATATCATATTTATTTAGAGAGGAGCGCGGCTCTTATGGACACCACTATGCACGAAGTACTGCAATTTATCGAGGAAAACGACGTTAAGTTTATCCGTCTGGCTTTTTGCGATATCTTCGGCAACCAAAAAAACATCGCCATCATGCCGACTGAGCTGACGCGCGCCTTTGAACACGGCATCCACTTCAATGCTTCCTCGCTGCGCGGCTTTTTGAATGTCGACGATTCCGACCTGCTGCTGTTCCCCGACCCGGCAACGCTATCTGTATTGCCGTGGCGTCCGTCGCAGGGTCGTGTCGTGCGCTTCTATTGTGATATCCGTTATCCGGATGGCACACCCTTTGAAGGTGACGGCCGCTATCTGCTGCGCGAAGCTGTCCGCCGTGCACGGCAGTCTGGTTATGCGATCACCTTTGGTACCGCCAGCGAATTTTACCTGTTCGAGCGGGACGAAAAAGGCTGCCCCACCGTCATCCCGCATGACCATGGCGAATATTTTGACGTTGCACCGCTCGACAAGGCGGAAAACGTGCGCCGCCAGATCTGCCTGACCCTCGAGGAAATGAACATTCAGCCGGAGTCCTCGCATCACGAACAAGGCCCCGGCCAGCACGAAATCGACTTCCGCTATGCTGAAGCACTCGAAGCCGCGGACAACTTTATCACATTCAAATGGGTTGTTAAATCCATGGCTGCATCCAGCGGGCTATACGCCTCCTTCCTTCCCAAGCCCTTGCCCAGCATCCCCGGCAGCGGCCTGCATCTGTCCATCTCCATCACGCGAAATGGACAAAACCTGTTCCACCCGGACTTTGAACAGAGTGAGGATGGCCGCAGTTTTGTGGCGGGCATTTTGCAGCACGCAGCAGAAATGACCGTGTTCGGCAACCCGCTGACCAATTCGTTCCAGCGGCTGGGCGAGTTTGAAGCGCCGCGGCACATCACATGGTCGCACCGCAATCGAGGACCGCTGATTGTCGTCCCTCTGGCAAACGGCAAACTTGCCAACCGTATGAAAGTGCGCTCGTTTGATGGGTGCATCAATCCCTATCTGGTCTTTGCCCTGCTGATTGAGGCCGGGTTGGACGGTGTCCGCCATCAGCTGCCACTCGCACCTGCCTGCGACAGCAATCTGTTCACTGCCCCCGACGATGTGCGCGCGCAGTATGACGCGTTGCCCGGTACGCTGTGTGAGGCGATCCGCTGCGCACAGGACAGCACTTTCATTGCCAGCTGCCTGCCCCGAAAGATGCGCGAAGCATTTTTCGAGGTCAAGCAGGCAGAGCATGACCGCATCGCGCAGGCGGATGACCGCTATGAGGCAGAACGCGCACTCTACTTTGAGCGCTACTGATCCCCCGCCCCCACTCTTACCCGAAAGGAGGGCAACGCCGTTTGGAACGCATGCTGATTGTCACCGCTACGACCAAGTCGCAGGATATGCTCGCGCAGTTCCTCGCCTCCTGCGGCGTACAGGCGCAGACCGTGCCCGCCGCCTCGGGTGCGCAGGCGCGGCGTATACTGGTCGATGGGGATTTTGACCTGATCCTGATCAATTCCCCTCTGCCCGATGAATTTGGCCACGAGCTGGCGCAGGCCGCCTGTGAAACGGCTGCCGGCGTGATCCTGCTGGCTAAGGCGGAAATCGCTGACGAAGTCTCCGCCAAGGTCGAGGACGACGGTGTATTCGTCATCCCGAAACCACTGTCCCGCACCCTCTTTCTGCAGGCGCTGCGCATGACGCGCGCCGCACGTGCACGTCTGACCGGTCTTCGCAAGGAAAACCATCGTTTGCAGCAGCGTATTGAAGACATCCGTCTGGTTGACCGCGCCAAGTGCCTGCTGATCGAATGCTGCGGCATGACCGAGCCGGATGCACACGCCTATATTGAGCAGCAGGCAATGCAGCGCCGCTGCACCAAACGCATCGTAGCTGAGGATATTATTCATGGCGGCATGCCGCAGTAAGCATTTTTTGTGCGATACCGCCCAAAACCAACTCCCTTACTGCGACAAAATTTTTCCGCTTTTTTTGATTTGTATAGAGAAATCCACATCGAATTATGATATACTAAATGGTGTATGAGCGTCGGCCTGATTCTGCCCGCTCATATACCATTTTTTGTTTGATCTAAGGAGGGAGCCCGTGTGAAGCTGTCCTTCACCAAGATGCACGGCTGTGGCAACAACTACATCTATTTCAACTGCTTCGATCAGACCGTGCCTGACCCCGCTTCGCTCTCCGTCCGGCTCAGCGAACCGCACTTTGGCATCGGCGGCGACGGCGTGATCCTGATCAACCCGTCGGATAAAGCAGATGCACAGATGCGCATTTTCAACGCTGACGGGTCGGAGGGTAAAATGTGCGGCAACGGCATCCGCTGCGTCGGCAAATACCTGTACGACAACGGCATGACCGACGGCCGGACAACTGTAACGGTCGATACGCTTTCGGGTGTGAAAACACTCGAACTGACCGTCGAAGATGGCAAGATGCTGTCTGCCCGTGTCGATATGGGCGCGGCGATCCTCAAGCCTGCCGATATTCCGGTCGACCTTGAGGGCGACACTGTGATCGGCGCGCCGCTGGTGATAGACGAAAAGGTCTATCATATCACCTGCGTTTCGATGGGCAACCCACACTGTGTGATTTTCCTTGATGAGGATATCGACGGGCTGGATCTAGAACGGATCGGCCCCAAATTTGAGCATCATGCGCTGTTTCCGGAACGCGTCAACACGGAGTTTGTCAATGTCCTGCCGGATGGCACACTCAAAATGCGCGTATGGGAGCGCGGCTCCGGCGAAACCTGGGCCTGCGGCACCGGCGCATGCGCGGTGGGCGTGGCCGCAGTGCTGACCGGACGCGCTGGCAAGGACGAGGATATCACCGTACATCTGCGCGGCGGCGATCTGACCGTGCGCTACACCGACCAGACCGTGTTCATGACGGGCGCGGCAACGACCGTATTTAAGGGGGAAATCGAGTTATGACAAAGTATATCTTCGTGACCGGCGGCGTCGTCTCCGGTCTGGGCAAGGGCATCACGGCCGCCTCGCTCGGCCGCCTGCTGAAAAGCCGCGGCCTCAAGGTTGCCGCGCAGAAGCTGGACCCGTATATCAATGTTGACCCCGGCACGATGAGCCCGTTCCAGCACGGCGAGGTTTATGTCACTGACGATGGTGCAGAAACCGACCTCGACCTCGGCCACTACGAGCGTTTCATCGACGAGGACCTGAACAAGTTTTCCAACCTGACCACCGGCAAGGTGTACTGGAACGTCCTGAACAAGGAGCGCGCGGGCGAGTATCTGGGCGAAACCGTGCAGGTTATTCCGCACATCACCAATGAGATCAAATCGTTCATCTATTCGGTCGGCAAAAAGACCTCGGCTGATGTTGTCATCACCGAGATCGGCGGCACGACCGGCGACATCGAGTCCCAGCCGTTCCTCGAAGCGATCCGTCAGGTTGCAACCGAGGTCGGCCGCCGCAACTGCCTGTTTATCCATGTAACGCTCGTACCGTTCATCTCCGGCTCGAATGAACCCAAGTCCAAGCCCACCCAGCACTCGGTTAAGGAACTGCGCGGTCTGGGCATTTCCCCGGACATTATTGTCGCGCGTGTTGACCAGCCGCTGGACGACGACATCAAGCGCAAGATCTCGCTGTTCTGCACCGTGCAGGAGGACTGTGTTATCGAGAACCGCACGCTGCCGGTTCTGTATCAGGCACCTATGATGCTCGAGGAGAGCCATCTGTCCGACATTGTCTGCCGTGAGCTCGCTATCGGCGCGCCCAAGGGCGACATGAGCGACTGGATTGCCATGCTTGAGCGTATCGCCTCCCGCAAGGAGCACGTCAAAATTGCACTGGTCGGCAAATATGTCAAGCTGCACGATGCCTATCTGTCCGTTGCAGAAGCGCTGCAGCACGGCGGTTACGAAACCGGCTGCTTCGTTGATATCGACTGGGTTGATTCAGAAGAAATCAACGACTCGACCGTGGACAAGCTGCTCGGCGAAGTCGATGGTATCATCCTGCCCGGCGGCTTTGGCCCGCGCGGTATTGAAGGCATGATCTGTGCGGCCAACTACGCCCGCACGCAGGGTATCCCCTACTTCGGCATCTGCCTTGGCATGCAGATTGCAGTCATGAGCTACGCACGCAACGTGCTCGGCTTTGAGGATGCCAATTCCTCCGAATTCGATCCGGATTCCACCCATCCGGTTATCGACCTGATGGAAAGCCAGCAGGGCGTTTCCAAGAAGGGTGGCACGATGCGTCTTGGCGCTTACCCTTGCAAGATCCGTCCGGACACCATCATGGCATCGGCTTACGGCTCGGAAATGATCTCCGAACGCCACCGTCACCGCTATGAGTTCAACAACAACTTCCGTGAGCAGATCGAGGCCAAGGGCATGATGATTACCGGCACCTCGCCCACGGGTGAGTTGGTCGAAACCGTCGAGATCCCGAACCACCCGTTCTACATCGGCGTACAGTTCCATCCCGAATTCAAATCCCGTCCCAACCGCGCGCATCCGCTGTTCAAGGCGTTTGTCGCAGCATCGCTGAAAAGGAGCAAAGAACATGCAGATCAATAAGCATTATGACGATCTGGAGCAGAGCTACCTGTTCTCCACGATCGCCCGCAAGGTAAACGAATATTCCGCCGCGCACCCGGAAGCGGACATCATCCGTCTGGGCATTGGCGACGTAACCCGTCCGCTCGTACCCGCCGTTATCGACGCGCTGCATGCAGCGGTCGAGGATCAGGCCAAGCAGGAGACCTTCCATGGCTACGGCGACGAGCAGGGCTATGGCTTCCTGCACGAAGCGCTGGTCGGCTACTACAAGACCCACGGCGTAGACCTCGACACCAACGAGATCTTTATCTCGGACGGTGCCAAGAGCGATCTTGGCAATATCCTCGATATCTTCGGCGCGGACAACACCGTGCTCATTCCCGACCCGGTTTACCCCGTGTATGTGGACACAAACGTCATGGCCGGCCGCAAGGTCATCTTCATGGACGCGACCGCGGAGAACGGCTTCCTGCCGCTGCCGGACGCGTCGGTGCATGCCGATATCATCTACCTGTGCTCGCCCAACAACCCGACCGGCGCAGCTTACGACCGTGCTGGCCTCAAGGCTTGGGTGGACTACGCCAACGCGAATAACGCTGTCATCCTGTATGACGCCGCGTATGAGTGTTTCATCGAAGACGAAAACCTGCCCCGTTCGATCTTCGAGATCGAAGGCGCCAAGACCTGCGCGATCGAGTTCTGCTCGTTCTCCAAGATGGCAGGCTTCACCGGCACGCGCTGCGGCTGGACGGTTGTCCCGCAGGCGCTGATGGACGGCAAGCTGAACAAGATGTGGCTGCGCCGTCAGACCACCAAGTTCAACGGTGTTCCCTACATCGTGCAGAAAGGCGCAGCGGCCTGCTTTACCGAGGAAGGCATGAAGCAGATCAAGGAAACCCTCGGCTACTACAAACAGAACGCCAAGGTACTCTCCGAGACGCTTGATTCGCTCGGCATCTGGTACACCGGCGGCAAGTCCAGCCCGTATCTGTGGCTGCAGTGCCCGAATGGTATGGGTTCTTGGGAGTTCTTCGACTACCTGCTCGAAAATGCCAACGTAGTTGGCACGCCGGGCGCAGGCTTCGGCAAGAACGGCGACGGTTTCTTCCGTCTGACTGCTTTCGGTGATCAGCAGCGCACGCTCGAAGCTGCAGAGCGCCTGAAGAAGCTGCTTTCCAAGTAAAATCAAAAGGGCTGTCCCGGCGGACAGCCCTTTTTGCATCAAACAGGAGGTTTCTGTATGGGGATTGTATTTGTCAAACGCTGTATCCTTTGCGGCGCGCTGCTCCCCGCCGCTGGTATGGGCAAGGCTATACTCTGCCCTGCCTGCGCGGGCGAGGTACGTCAATCTTACCGCTGCACCGAACCAGTATGTATCACCGGCGCGGACGATGCCGCAGCGGCACTGTATTACACCGGCAAGGTACAGCATGCCATGCAGGGACTGAAATTCCATCACAAACAGCATTACGTAGACTGGTTTGCCGCGCAGATGCTGCCGCTGCTTGCCGAGCGGCTGGACACATGGCAGCCAGACCTTATCACCTATATGCCGATCGGCCTGCTCCGCCTGCGCGAACGCGGCTACAATCAAGCCGAACTGCTGGCCAAGGCTGTCGCGGAACCGTTCGGACTGCCCTGTATCGCCACATTGCGCAAGCGCGCGTTCACCCCCAAGCAGTCCACCCGGAAGGATGCGTCCGCACGGCAGCAAAACGCTACGCGGGCGCTGCTGCCGCTGGCAAACGCCGACGTACATAGCAAATCGGTCGTATTTATCGATGACATCATCACCACAGGCGCCACGGCGGCCGCTGCGGTCAAGCTGCTGCGTGAAATGGGCGCGGCGAAGATTTATGTGTTGGCTGCGACGCGCACGCTCGGCAAATAGAAAAACCGCCCCTCACGGGACGGCTTTTTCGATTGCGTAATCATAAATATGCCATTCATGTACTCGTCCATAGCTGTCGGTGGCTTCTGCAATCAGTTCCAAGTCCTCAAAGGACTTCGGCACGGTCCAATCCGGCCGACAATATGCGTAGTATTGCCCATTCTCTTCGTTATACTCCACCGCGCTCATCTCTATGCTTTTGAGTTCCGTGTCGCCCTCCCGCAGAACCAACCTGCATTTTACCGGATAAGCACGAAAGCGATCCGACCATGCATTATAGAACCGGTACTGGAGCCACCCTCGAATCGTTGTACTGCCGTTTTCTGACGTAATAGCGCTGCCATCCATCAAGGCTTCTCCTTGCCCATTCAGCCACTGACCATCAAATTGAAGCCGATATTCATTTGAAATCCCGCTCAGTGTTCCCAGCAGCAAATTGCGCACTGTGCCGCTCTCGCGGTCGGTCAGCGTCAGATACACGGTAAACGCATCGCGCATCGGAATCTCCGTGCTGCCCACATACGAATTATCCTGTTCCAGAATCGCCGCACATGTCCAACTCTCGCCTGCGCTCTGGATGGTGAACTTAGGGACATCGGTATCAGGGTTCAGTTCCTTCGGCCGCGCAGACAGCGAAAGCGTGAGCATCGTCGAAACCGTCTTGTTCGCGTCATACCGCAGGTCATAAGCGACATCATAATCGGATAACGCTTCCTCCTCTACCGTGCCTTGCTGCACGGTGCTCTCTCCCCCTTGCTGCTGTACCTGCATCTGCAAAGTACGCAGTTCTTCCTCCAGCGACTGCACACGTGCCATGGCATAGATGTTGCCCAGCACACTTACCCACATCAACACCGCCAGTATGATGATGAACCACTTCGTCTTGCGCGTCAAAACCGGTGCGTAGGAGACTTTCAGTCCCTCAGCGGATAGTTTGATACCCTCCGGCGGCTGTGTCTTATCCGGCAGCGGTTCATCCGGCCGCAGCAGCGTATCGACTGGCACGCCGAACAGCCGGCTGAGCTCGACCAGATTATCCATCGTCGGCATAGCCTGGTCTGCCTCCCACTTGCTGACCGCCTGCCGCGACAACCCGAGTTTTTCGCCCAGCGCCTCCTGGCTCAGCCCTTTTTCACGTCGGAGCGCTGCGATCTTCTCCCCTGTCGTCATATCTGACCACCTGCCTTTCTGTGCTTCCACCATACCTGAAAACGCCCTCACACGCCACCAACCCGGCGTTTCTTTTTGTCAACCAGCGGTTGCAGCGGCCTTTTTTATACAGAAACGCCCCGAAAGACGTCTCCTTCGGGGCAATCTGCATTTGGTAAGTATGGCCTTATTCGATGCCTTCGTCCTCGCCCTCATGGCGGTTATTGAAGGCATATTCCGGGCACTTCGCCTTTGCCTCTTCTTCCGTTGCATTAGGAGACTGCAAAAATCTAGCTTTTATGACGACAACTGTAACAAATGGACATGGAGAAGGGGTTGTAATTGCAACTGGGATGAAAACAGAGATTGGAAAAATCGCAGGATTTATTAATCAAACACCGCAAGAATTAACAACGCTTCAAAAAAAACTTGGAGAACTTGGAAATCTATTGAGTGCCGTCGCATTAATCCTATGTTTTTCCCTATTTGCAATCGCTGCATTTCAGCATCGAAATATGTTTGATATGCTCATTACTGCTATTTCTTTGGCTGTAGCAGCAGTACCAGAAGGTCTTCCAGCAGTTGTAACTATTGTACTGGCACTCGGAGTTTCCAGAATGGTAAAATTCCATGCCATTGTTCGTCGCCTTCCATGTGTAGAAACACTTGGCTCTGTTAATATCGTATGCTCCGACAAGACTGGAACTTTAACCCAAAACAAGATGACCGTTTTGCGATGTTATACGAATTTCACAGAAAAAGAAGCGCATAATCTTGATGTTGACACGGATCATACCTTTCTGGAAGCATTTGTTCTATGCAATAACGCAACTGTAACATCTAATTCCCGTTCTGGTGACCCTACTGAATTGGCTCTCCTTGATATGGCACGTCCTTAT